>Ga0310122_10000061_pt1 | contig 69068 bp, 56 predicted proteins | sample CB6_Bottom_1051__FD_203503 | JGI IMG/M metagenome (GOLD analysis project Ga0310122, IMG submission 203503) | Marine microbial communities from Western Arctic Ocean, Canada - CB6_Bottom_1051 | ecosystem: Environmental > Aquatic > Marine > Oceanic | place: Canada: Western Arctic Ocean | collected... | reverse complement strand
GGTTGGCTCTATATAGGTCATGATAATCATCCTTGTCATTGCTTAGATGATCAGATCATGAAACCTAAAAATAGTTCAAAAAAAATCCCCAAGCGTGGCTTAGGGATTTGTGTATAAGAGACAGCCTGTATAGGTGCCTTTTGCTATCTGATTTCTTGTCGTGCAGATTAAAGCTTTATATCATCAAGGCTAAAATCGAGACCGAGATTCATCTCTCTGAGCTCTTTCTCAAGCTGTCTACGATCGTTGATTGCCTCGATTTCACGCCATTTACGCTTGAGTGGTTTAGAGCGAGTTTTTTGAGTTGCACGAGGCATTTCTAGTTCTGATAGTTCATCGAATTGAAAGCTATCCATAAGCCATATCTCCTTCCGTGGGAATCGTTCTTACGAACTATTAAATATCATATTTAGGTTCACAATAACCTTGATTTGTTTCTCATTTGTTTCAAATCTATGAAGGTTTTGTTCTATTTTCTTATGCATGCTCACACATTGTGGGGATTTTTATGTACAAAAAACAAGCAAACAAACCTAAGTAAACGATTAAATTAGGGGTTATGGAATGTTAATTCATTGTGCGAATGGAATGGTATTTTTACTACACTGCATTTAAGTGCGTATTGCGCCGTGCGGTAGCGGGTTCTCATTGCCCTAGAAAAAAATACAGATCTTCACTATACCTTGTAAAACCTAGGCTGACGTCATCTTTATAGGATGTCGTTCTTGTTTTGGTGGTGCCTTGGTTGTTGTTGATATTATGTCCCGATAATGTGACTTTTATTGGGCTGTATTGTTGAAAATTGTGTTAACAAAAGGTGTGTTATTAGTGAAATGTCATTTTAATATAAATGTATTTGCATATTGATTTTTAGGCCGTCTCGCTGCATTATCCGCCCGTCAAAAAATACACTGATACGTAAAATGGATGCATGAAGCGACATTTACAATCTAGATCGCAACAAATAAATATAAATCTAATGCCGACACAACTATTGACACTGGCATAGGTGATCTAGAGGAAGGCTCGGAAGCAAGATCGGTGCTTAAACTCAATTACGAGGTTCACGTGACAGACTTAATCAATTTGATGAACGATCTCCTTTGGGGATCTATCTTAGTTTACTTACTCGTTGGTGTGGGTATCTACTTCACTGTACGACTAGGCTTCATTCAATTCCGCCATTTCGGCCACATGTTCTCTGTTCTTAGAAACAGCCGTAAAGCAGACAGTGCTGGTATCTCTTCTTTCCAAGCTCTTTGTACTAGTCTTGCTGCTCGTGTAGGTACAGGTAACATGGCAGGTGTTGCTGTGGCACTAACCGCCGGTGGCCCTGGTGCTATCTTCTGGATGTGGCTAATCGCCATGCTAGGTATGGCAACATCATTTGCTGAAAGCACACTAGCACAGCTATACAAAACGCGTGATAACGACGGTAACTACCGTGGCGGCCCTGCATACTACATGGAGAAAGGCCTAGGTATGCGTTGGATGGGGGTTCTATTCTCTATCTTCCTAATCATCGCGTTTGGTCTAGTATTCAACGCGGTTCAAGCGAACGCGATTGCAAGTGCAATGAACACGGCGTTCGACTTTGAGCGTGGCTACGTTGGTGTTGGTATCGTAATTATCTCTGCATTCGTTATCTTCGGTGGTATCCGTAAGATTGCCCGCACTGCAGAAATCATTGTTCCAATCATGGCACTGGCTTACTTAGCTATCGCTATCTACGTAATGCTAATGAACATTGAGAAAGTGCCTGAAGTTCTGGCTCTTATCTTCAAGAGTGCATTCGGTCTGCAAGAAGCAGCAGCGGGTGGCCTAGGTTACGCGATCGCACAAGCGATGATTAACGGCATCAAACGTGGTTTGTTCTCGAACGAAGCGGGTATGGGTTCTGCGCCAAACGCAGCAGCTTCTGCTACGCCTTACCCACCACACCCAGCATCACAAGGTTATGTGCAAATGCTAGGCGTGTTCATGGACACAATTGTTATCTGTTCTGCAACAGTAGCAATCATCCTGATGTCTGGTGAGTATGTACCGCACGGTGAAGTAACGGGTATCGAACTAACGCAACGTGCACTAACGGCACAAGTAGGCGAATGGGGTGGCATCTTTGTAGCGGTAGCGATTTTCTTCTTCGCTTTCACTTCAATCATTGCAAACTACTCGTACGCTGAAACGAACCTTATCTTCCTAGAGCACAACAACAAGAAGGGCCTAGTGCTGTTCCGTATCGTTGTACTGGGTATGGTTATGTTCGGTTCTCTCGCGACACTGCCAACGGTATGGGCATTGGCTGACGTATCGATGGGCCTAATGGCGATTGTGAACTTGGTAGCGATTATCTTGCTATCGGGTATCGTGATTAAGCTAGCGAAAGACTACAACCGTCAATTAGACGCGGGTAAAGTACCAACGTTCGATGCGGATGATTTCCCAGAGCTTAAAGCTCAATTGGAAGATGGTATTTGGGTTAACAACAAGAAGAAGTAATCTTGTTGGAGTGATTCATCACTCATCCTAAAATCATTAGAAAGGCTAAGGTTTCGACCTTAGCCTTTTTCTTTGCCTGCGATTTCTATCTGTTTACAATTTCTATCTGCCTGCAGTTTTTCTTGGTGAGTGATTTTTGCTTTGTCTGCGATCTTTTCTTTGCAAGCGACCTTTTCTTTGTAAGCGACTTACAGCTAGATCTGTCTATCAAAGTAATAGGAAGAGTCATAAAGACAAGTTGATGTTTTTTCTATACTCTAGCTGCATCCAGTTAGATAACCGATTAGGGTAAAGTTATGTTAGTTGTCGTTTCTCCAGCCAAGACATTAGATTACGAATCACCATTAGCGACTGAGCGCTTCAGCCAGCCAGAGTTTGTTGAACACTCTGCAGAGCTTATTGAAGTGTGTCGTAAGCTGACACCTGCTGATGTATCAGCACTGATGAAGGTAAGCGATAAGATTGCTGGGCTGAACGTAGCGCGCTTTGAGCAATGGAGCGAGACCTTTACCCAAGACAACGCACGCCAAGCAATCCTAGCCTTTAAGGGCGATGTGTACACTGGCCTAGATGCTGAAACATTGTCGGACGATGACTTTGACTACGCACAGAATCACCTGCGTATGCTTTCTGGGTTATATGGCTTGCTTAAGCCGTTAGATCTGATGCAGCCATACCGCCTAGAGATGGGTACACGTTTGGCCAATGCTCGTGGTACTAACTTGTACCAGTTCTGGGGTAACATCATCACAGATAAGCTGAATGAATCGCTGAATGCTCAAGGCGACAATGTGTTGATCAACCTAGCATCGAACGAATACTTTAAAGCGGTGAAGCCGAAGAGCCTTGATGGTCAAATCATCACACCAGTTTTTAAAGACTGCAAGAATGGCCAGTACAAGGTGATCAGCTTTTACGCCAAGAAAGCGCGTGGCATGATGGCTCGCTACATCATTGAGAACAAAATCGATTCCGTTGAAGCGCTGACCAAATTTGATACGGCGGGTTACTACTTCGTTGAAGAAGAGTCGAACGCGAAAGAGCTCGTCTTCAAGCGTGAAGAGCAAAACTAGTAGCTCTTGGTTAATTAGTCACTCTTGTTAATTAGTTACTCTCGGTTTGAGTCGGTAATTAAAATTAGAGGCCTAGTTATTTAGCCTAATAACGAGCCAGACAATAATAAACCAGACAAAGAAAAGCCCCATGCAGATAACTGCATGGGGCTTTTTATTGAATCATTGAAAGGCGGTTAGATTACTTGTTCTTAACGGCTTTCTTTTTCTTAGCGATTTTCTTTTTCTTAGCAATTTTTTGCTTCGCTACCGCTTTCTTGTCTTCTTTCTTCGGTTTCTTCTTCTTCGTTACCGCGGCTTTCTTATGCGTTGGGCGCATGCCTTCGATGAAGCGTTCTTTGATCGCATCTTCAGTGTAACGAGCCACACGTTCAATCATTAGCTGATCGTGCGCTTCAATGATAGAAACCGCGTTACCTTTCTTACCTGCACGAGCCGTACGGCCGATACGGTGAAGGTAGACATCTGCTGTACGCGGCATGTCGTAGTTAATAACGTGGCTCACATCTGGAAGATCGATACCACGAGCTGCGACGTCAGTTGCCAGCAGTACGTTGATAGAACCATCGCGGAAACGAGAAATCGCGTTGTTACGACGATCTTGAGGCATTTCACCTTGAATCCATACACATGGAATCTGTGCACTTTCTAGTTGAGCTCGCAGCTCACCTAGGCGATCACGCGTCTTCAAGAAGATGATGCTGCGCTCAGCTTGCTCTGTGATGATATGTTTTAGGATATTAAGCTTGTGCTTAGCTGAATCGGCGCGGTGATACCATTGAGTGATCTTCTTACGTTCACGCAGTGATGATTTAGCATCGATCTCTGCTGGGTTTTTCAGAAGATCTTCAGTGAAACCTTCAATACCTTTACCTTCTAGCGTAGCTGAGAAAAGTAAAGTTTGTTTACGCCAGCGACACTCTGCAGACAGACGGTCAACAACAGGGCCAAAGCCCATGTCTAGCATACGGTCTGCTTCATCCAGAACTAACCATTCAATCGCACGACAGTCAAAACGCTCACCTTCAATGTATTCCATCAGACGACCAGGTGTTGCCACCACGATATCTTGGGTTGTACTTAAGATGTCAGCGTGCTCTTGGTACATCACACCGCCCGTGATCGTAAAGATGTTCAGGCTGGTGTATTTAGCAAGCTCACGTGCTTGTTCGGTGATCTGCATTGCTAGTTCACGCGTTGGCGTTAGGATAAGCATACGTGCAGGGCCAGATTTCTTACGTGGGAAATCCAGTAGGTATTGCAGTGCTGGCAATACAAATGATGCTGTTTTACCAGTACCTGTTGGCGCAGAAGCCAAAACGTCTCTTCCATCTAACGCTTGTGGGATTGCTTCAGCTTGTACCTGTGTTGGGCGTTCGTAGCCCATTTCGTCAATTGCTTTAAGCAGCTCTTGGTTTAGATCGAGTTCTGCAAAGGTTCTGATCACTGTTGTTTCTCCACAAGCAATAAATGTTTCTGCCTCAAAAAGCAGACGATAAAAAAGAGTAGTCGGACATTATAGAAGCATTAGTGATTAGGATCACATGGTATTTGCTACATCTTGAGATAAAAATCTTTAGTAAGGGCAATAAATGCCTCGCTATAACCGCCATCATGATGGATCGTAAGCGATTCACGCTGCAAATCTTGCTCACAAACAGGATCTTTAGACAATTCAAACAAGACTCGAATTGCCGGTTTTCTGTCTGTTGTTTTCACATCAAGGCGCTTCGCTAGGTACCAACCACATTGTTGGGCAAGCTTGATGAAGCCTTCTCCCTCGGTCGTCGGCAGTATAAAACTGGCTGTGGCGGCATCCGTCGTTATCTCGAAACAACGCCGAGCAAGCTCAAGGTGATCCAAGCTGTTGGTGTGCCTCGCGGTGGCTCTCTGGCTTTGCTGTGCCTGCTCTCCAGAGTTGAAGTAGGGCGGATTACAAATTATTGCATCAAATCGTTGCGAGAAATCCGTGGTTAACACGCTGCCATGATGAAGGGAGATGCGATCTTGCCATGGCGACTGCTCAATATTGACTGTGGCAGCATCAATGGCGTGCTGATCAATATCTATCGCAGAGATTGAAGCATCCTCAAAACGCTGCGCAGCCATCAAGGCCAACAGACCTGTTCCTGTTCCAATATCGAGTACACATGATCTTTGTGGCAGGCTTACCCAAGCGCCAAGTAACACGCCATCGGTACTGACGGGCATGCCACTTTGTCCTCCGTAAATAGAGAATTTTTTGAAATTGAAGCTTTTGGTTTCGGTTTTTTTGTCTTTCATGAATGTTCTGGATATCGATATATTTTAAGTGATTAGCTCTAATGTTAATTAATTGTATGGCTCAATGTTCTATTTGAGAATTCATTGTTGTTAATTATGGTTAGCTTATAATTATGGCAATATTTCCATATCCAGTGGAATCCACTGCTTTTGGTTCTCAAATGCAAATTTATATGGTGTTTTTTTGTGGTGACTTGCAGCTAGCCAAGTGTTTCGTCATTATGCGCGACTATTTTATAGATTGATTGGCAGCTTCTAGCTGTAACATTCACGTAAGCACAACATAAATTCATAAATATAATTAAGGATTATCTGTGAAACAGAGTCTAAAACTAACAGATATAATGGCATTGGGCTTTATGCTTTTTGCGTTTTTCTTAGGTGCGGGTAACATCATCTTCCCACCTCTTGCTGGCCAATTAGCTGGTGACCACTTTCTTCCAGCGATGTCTGGTTTCCTGCTGACCGCCGTTGGTCTGCCGTTAATCACTATCGTCGCAGTTGCAGTGGCTGGTGGCTCTTGGGGTCATCTAACCAAAGATCTTCCAAAGCGAGCTGCAACTATCATGGCTGTGCTGATCTTTATCATCATCGGTCCTGCATTTGCTGCGCCACGTACCGGCCTTGTTGCTTATGAGATGGCGGTGAAACCGTTCTTCATTGATGCCTCTCAAGCTCACCTCACTCTTTTTTCGATTGCATTTTTTGTGGTAGCGATGTTCTTCTCATGGTCGCAAGGTAAGCTTATCGACGTAATCGGCAAGGTACTGACACCTGCACTATTTGTTGGTTTGGTTGTACTGGCAGTTGCTGTGTTCGTTAACCCACAAGGCGACATTCTTGCGGCTCACGGTGAGTACATTACTCAGCCACTGACCAAAGGTTTCCTTGAAGGCTACAACACCATGGATACGTTTGCTTCGTTGATGTTTGGTATGCTGATCGTTGATGCGATTCGCAGCAAGGGCATTACTGATCGTGCAGCGACGACTAAGTACCTTATCAGCGCAGGTTGTATTGCCGCGGCTGGTCTAGCGTTTGTTTACATCTCTTTGTTCTTCTTGGGCGCAACAAGCGCAACAGTCGCAGCGGGTGCGGACAATGGCGGTGCTATCTTAAGCCTTTACGTTCAATCACTGTTTGGCCCATCAGGTCAGCTAGTGCTTTCAGTGATCGTATTACTGGCATGTCTAACAACGGCGATTGGCCTTGTTTCAGCATGTTCTGATTACTTCAGCTCGCTAACGCCTTTGTCTTACAAGACTTGGGTCATCATCAACGGTGTAGCTTGTGCAACCGTAGCGAATGTTGGCCTTTCTCAACTGATTTCTCTGTCTGTTCCAGTACTGTTTGCATTGTATCCAGTCGCTATCGCGTTGGTTGCTCTGACGTTCTTGCGTAGCCGTTTCCCTAATCCAAAAGCCGCTTACCGTGTGGTTGTATTAGTGTCTCTACTGTTTGCTCTTATTGATGGCGCTAAAGTAGCGGGTGTAGATGTGTCTGCACTTAAGATGCTGCCATTGTTCGAGATCGGTATGGGTTGGTTACTTCCAACTGCTGCAGCAATCATCTGCATGTTCTTTGTTGGTAAAGCAACAGAACAAGAGATGGCTGAAGAGACCGTTTAATCTTCCGTTGAGATTAGATTGTCCTTCGAGATGAAATGGAAAAGGCCTCATTACTTAGCAGTAATGAGGCCTTTTTGTATCTAATCGATGATGTTCTTTCTGCCTGAAGCTTTTAGTTCTTAGTTCTTAGCCCTTAGCTCGTAGTGCTTAGCTCTGAACTCTAAGGAAGCAGAACTTATAGCTTTTCGCTGTACTCGACGAGGACTTGTTCAACCCAAGTTGCGATACGTTCGTCGCTGAGTTCGTACTGTGAATCTTCATCGAGAGCCAAACCAACAAACTGAGACTTGTCTTCTGTTAATGCTTTAGATGCTTCGAATTCGTAGCTGTCATCGTTTGGCCAGAAGCCGACAAACTCAGCGCCTGCGGTTTTCAATTCATCATGCAATAGACCCATCGCATCTAGGAACCATTCACCGTAGCCCTCTTGGTCACCTAGACCAAACAGAGCAACCACCTTACCTTTCATTGGCGTTGTTGCGATGTCTTCCCACAACTCATTCCAGTCTTCTTGAATTTCACCGAAATCCCACGTTGAGATACCAAGCAGTAAAAGGTCGTAGTCCGCCATAAAAGAAAGAGGGGTTTCTTTCACGTTATGGATATCAACTAGGTCTTCACCAATAATGCCGCGAATTTTCTCTGCTGCCATTTCGGTATAGCAGGTGGTTGAGCCGTAAAATAATCCAATTTTCATAGCAAACGTTCGATTTTAATTTCAGATGGCGAATTCTAACCATAAATCGACTTCGATTGCAGCGATTATCCGCTCAAGTCGTAATTTTTATGGCATTCATATTTGCTCTGACATACTCTCAAAATAGTTTCCAATATTGTGAGTAACACTATGCAGTCGCCTCAAGGGCAGAGCGCAGACCACGGTCTCGTTGAGCAGTTTTTAGATGCTATGTGGATGGAGAGGGGGTTATCGGAGAATACGCTTGTCTCATATCGTACCGACTTGTCCAAGCTTCTAACGTGGATGGAAAAGAACAATTACCGCCTCGACTTTATTAGCCTTTCAGGGTTGCAGGATTATCAAGGCTGGTTAGCCGACGCCGATTTTAAGCAGACTTCCCGCGCTCGCATGTTGTCGGCGATTCGTCGCTTGTTCCAATACTTGCACCGCGAGAAAGTGAGAGGCGATGACCCGAGTGCATTGTTGATCAGCCCTAAGTTGCCACAGCGCTTGCCAAAAGATTTGAGTGAAGAGCAAGTTAATGCGCTGCTAGAGGCTCCTGATCCTAATGACCCTATTGAACTTCGCGATAAAGCGATGCTTGAGTTATTATATGCAACTGGTCTTCGTGTTACCGAGTTAGTCAGTTTGACGATGGAAAATATCAGCCTAAGACAAGGCGTGGTGCGTGTTATTGGTAAAGGCGGTAAAGAGCGCTTGGTGCCAATGGGCGAAAATGCCGTGGACTGGATTGAGACTTTTATTGAGCAAGGTCGGCCACAACTGCTCGGCGAAAACAGTTCTGATGTGGTTTTTCCGAGTAAACGCGCCAAGCAAATGACCCGTCAGACGTTTTGGTATCGTATTAAGCATTACTCGGTTGTTGCTGGTATAGACACAGAGCTATTGTCACCACACGTGTTAAGACACGCTTTTGCGACTCATTTACTGAACTATGGCGCAGATCTCAGGGTCGTACAGATGTTGCTTGGGCATAGTGACTTATCGACAACCCAAATTTATACTCACGTGGCGACCGAAAGGCTGAAGCAAATTCACGCGCAGCATCACCCACGTGCTTAAATCCATTTATTTTTAAGGTGAACTTAATGAGCGTATTACGCCGTCTTCCTCTATTAGTGCTTCCTCTCATGATTACTGCATGTAATGCATCAGAAGCGAAAGTAGAACAAACATCAACAGCCGTAGAAGTTGCTCCAGCTCAAGTTATTGATACAGCAGCGTTAACTAAGCGTTTTGAAAAAATCGGTATCAAGGTAGAGAAGATCGTTCCTTCAGACATTGATGGCCTATTAGAGATTCAAACTAACAGTGGCATTATCTTTTCTTCTCCAGAGGGCGATCACTTTCTAGCCGGCACTCTTTACTCTCTGGATGATAACGGCAAATTCAGTGACGTTTTGGCTGAGCGTCAAGCTCCACTTAATGCTGAAAAGGTCGCGGCGATGTCGGATACGGTTATCGAATATAAAGCCGATAACGAAAAGTACGTTGTGACGGTATTTACTGACATTACCTGTGGTTACTGTGTTCGTCTGCACAGCCAAATGCAAGGCTATAACGACCTAGGTATTACTGTTCGTTACATGGCTTACCCACGCCAAGGTGCAACAGGACAAGTTGCCGATCAAATGGCGGCAATCTGGGCTTCAGATGATCCAAAAACAGCCATGCACGATGCTAAAGTAAACCGTCAAATGCCAGCGTCTGGTAAAGACCTAGCAGAGCAGAAGCAGATCATCGCTAAACAATACCAACTAGGTCGTGAGCTTGGCATCAATGGCACACCTGCTATCGTGCTAGCAAGTGGTGAGTTGGTGAGTGGTTACTTACCGCCAGCACAACTTCTTCAACGTTTAGAGCAATAATATCGTTTCTGTATTGCCAATTTATCCCCCATGTTTTTGATTTAAGGAGTGGCCTGATTAATATCAGGCCCATTTTTATATGATAGAAATCCAACGCCGTCCTGAGGTCGACACTTCAGTCTTACCTGCTCACTTACCTGACTTGTTAAAGCGCATTTATGTGAGTCGCGGAATCGACAGTGCTGACCAACTAGAGACAGCAGCGAAAGGCTTGCACTCTTATCAAAAACTGGGCGGCATTGATGCTGCGGTTGAATTGTTGTTCAAAGCCATTCAGCAGCAAAAACGCATCATCATTGTTGGTGATTTTGATGCCGATGGCGCAACCAGTTCGGCGTTGTCTGTGCTTGCTCTGCGTATGTTGGGCAGCTCTAACGTTGATTATCTAGTACCCAACCGTTTTGAAGATGGTTATGGCTTGAGCCCTGAGGTTGTCGAACAGGCAATCGAACTTGGTGCTGAAGTGATCATGACCGTGGACAACGGTGTCTCTTCGATTGACGGTGTCCGTTTCGCTAAAGAGAAAGGGCTAGACGTTCTGGTTACTGATCATCACTTACCGGGCAATGAACTGCCAATCGCCGATGCGATGGTCAATCCGAACCTAGAAAGCTGTGCATTTCCTTCAAAAGCGTTAGCGGGTGTTGGCGTCGCCTTTTATCTGATGATGGCGTTGTGTGTTCACATGCGTAAGTTGGGCTGGTTTGCTCAATACGGTATGACAGAGCCCAAGTTGATGGAACTGATTGACCTAGTGGCACTGGGTACTGTTGCGGATGTGGTTCCACTTGATGAAAATAACCGAATCTTGGTGCACCAAGGGCTACAACGCATTCGTGCGGGCAAAGCTCGTCCGGGTATTCAAGCCTTGATTGAAATTGCTAAGCGAGATGCTAAACGATTGGTTGCCTCCGATTTTGGTTTTGCGCTTGGTCCACGTATCAATGCGGCTGGCCGATTGGATGACATGTCTTTTGGTGTTGAGCTGCTAATGAGTAACAATATCCATGCCGCGCGTCGAATGGCCAGCGAGTTAGATGGCTTGAACCAAACACGTAAAGAGATCGAAGAGGGCATGAAACAAGAAGCGATGGCTTTTTGTGAGCGCCTTGAATTTGGTAAAGACGATTTGCCTTCTGGTTTGGCGCTGTTTCAACGTGATTGGCACCAAGGCGTCATCGGTATTCTCGCTTCGCGTATCAAAGACAAATATCACCGCCCAGTGATCGCATTTGCTGATGGTGGTGAAGGCAGCATCAAGGGTTCATGTCGTTCGATTCCAGGTTTGCACATGCGCGATGCGCTAGACAGAATCGATACTCAAAACCCTGGCTTGATCTTGAAGTTTGGTGGTCACGCAATGGCGGCTGGCTTAACCATTATGGAAAAAGACTTCGAGCGATTCAGCAAGATGTTTGATGACGTTGTGCGTAAAGAACTCGGTGAGACGGCACTTAAGGGCATTATCTTGTCTGATGGTGAACTGTTACCTGAAGAGTTCTCAATGCATACCGCTGAGACGTTGCGTTCAGGTGGTCCGTGGGGCCAAGCTTTCCCAGAACCCATCTTTGATGGTGAGTTTAAAGTGCTGCATCAAAAACTGGTAGGTGAAAAACACCTTAAATTGATGCTAGAACCTCTATACAAAGGCCACCCAACCAATGTGATGATTGATGGTATTGCTTTCAATGTTGATTTACGTCGTTGGCCTGATGCGTCAGTGAAAACGGTTCATCTTGCATTTAAGCTCGATATCAACGAGTTTCGTGGCAACCAATCGTTGCAGTTGATGGTTGACCATATTGAAGCCAAATAGCGTTATCGTTCACTGAATGATGTTCATCATTTAGCCCCAAATTCAACAAGCTCTGTTCAAAAACAGGGCTTGTTTTCTTTCTTTCCCTTACAAATTTCACGTGTTTTTTCTGTCTGTCAATTTTATATTCCATTAAGTTGTTGAATCTTGGCTTTCCGCTCTAAAAAATTCTGTATCTCCGTCACACTTTTGAGTACAATTCTTCGGTTAAATTCTACTCATAAATGATGAGCTAAAATGTTTGAAATCAATCCTATTAAAAACCGTCTGCAGGATGTGTCTGAACGCACAAATATCCTGAGGGGGTATCTTTGACTATGACGCTAGAAAAGAGCGTCTAGAAGAAGTAAACGCAGAATTAGAACAACCGGATGTATGGAACGAACCTGAGCGTGCTCAAGCGCTAGGTAAAGAACGTTCTGCATTGGAAGCAGTAGTAGAAACGATCGACCAACTTGACCAAGGTGTTGAGGATGTTGAGGGTCTATTAGAGCTTGCGGTTGAAGAAGAAGACCAAGAAACGTTTGACGAAATCGAACCAGAATTAGCAGAGCTAGAAGCTAAGCTAGAAAAACTGGAATTCCGTCGTATGTTTGCTGGCGATCACGACGCATCAGATTGCTACATCGATTTACAGTCAGGCTCGGGCGGTACAGAAGCTCAAGATTGGACTTCAATGATGTTGCGTATGTACTTACGTTGGGCAGATTCGAAAGGCTTCAAGACCGAAGTGATCGAAGTGTCTGATGGTGATGTTGCTGGCCTTAAAGGCGCAACGGTACGTATTTCTGGTGAATACGCTTATGGTTGGTTACGTACAGAGACAGGTGTTCACCGTCTAGTTCGTAAGTCACCATTTGATTCAAGTGGCCGTCGTCATACTTCATTTGCATCTGCGTTTATCTACCCAGAGATTGATGACAACATTACGATCGATATTAATCCTTCTGACTTACGTATTGACGTATACCGTGCCTCTGGTGCTGGTGGTCAACACGTAAACACCACGGAATCGGCGGTACGTATTACTCACGTTCCAACCAACACCGTGGTTCAATGTCAGAATGACCGTTCGCAGCATAAGAACAAAGACCAAGCGATGAAGCAGCTACGTGCTAAGCTTTTTGAACTTGAGATTCAAAAACAAAATGCTGAAAAACAAGCGAGCGAAGAAACGAAATCAGACATCGGTTGGGGCAGTCAAATCCGCTCTTACGTACTGGATGATTCTCGTATCAAAGATTTGCGCACCGGCATCGAAAATCGCAATACTCAAGCGGTTCTTGACGGTGACTTAGACAAGTTTATTGAAGCTAGCCTGAAATCAGGTCTGTAAGCTTTACCAACTCTTAAGCTTTACCAATAATATTGGTAAAAATGCCTATATTTTCAAAAATATAGCTGTCCAAATTATAAAAGCAAGGTACATCTCTAATGACTGATGCTGTTCAAAACGAAAACGCACAAGAAGCTTCTTCACCTGAAGAGAACAAACTAATCGCTGAACGCCGTAGCAAGCTGGATCACATCCGCTTGAACTGCAAAGCGAACGGTCACCCAAATGATTTCCGTCGCGAGCACCTAGCTGGCGATCTTCAAGCGGAATTCGGTGAGAAGACTAAGGAAGAGCTAGAAGAGCTTAACCACATCGTTGCGATCGCTGGTCGTGTTATGGCGAAGCGTGGTCCATTCCTTGCGATTCAAGAAACTTCTGGTCGTATCCAAGCATACGCAGCGAAAGACGTACAAAAAGTACTGAAAGAGAAGTACCAAGGCCTAGATATCGGTGACATCATCGGTGTTAAAGGTGCGCTTCACAAATCTGGTAAAGGCGACCTTTACGTGAACATGGAAGAGTTTGAACTGCTAACTAAAGCACTTCGTCCTCTACCAGAGAAGTTCCACGGTCTCACTGACCAAGAGATGCGTTACCGTCAGCGTTACGTTGACCTAATCGTGAACGAAGACTCTCGTAACACATTCATCGTGCGTTCTAAGCTTGTGTCTTCAATCCGTAGCTTCATGAGCTCAAAAGGCTACCTAGAAGTTGAAACGCCAATGATGCACGTGATCCCGGGCGGTGCTACGGCACGTCCATTCATCACTCATCACAACGCATTAGACATCGACATGTACCTACGTGTTGCACCTGAGCTTTACCTTAAGCGTCTAGTGGTTGGTGGTTTTGACCGTGTATTTGAGATCAACCGTAACTTCCGTAACGAAGGTCTATCTCCACGTCACAACCCAGAATTCACAATGATGGAATTCTACCAAGCGTACTCTGACTACAAAGATCTAATGGATCTAACTGAAGAGATGCTAAGCACAGCAGCGATGGACGTTCTTGGTTCTACTTCTATGCCTTACGGTGACGAAACGGTTGAGTTCGGTGGCACTTACGCTCGCATGAGCATGTTCGATGCAATCAAACACTACACACCTGAAAATGCAAACATTCAAGCTCTGACTGAAGATGATCTTCAGAACAGAGAATTGATGGTTAAAATTGCAGAAGAAGTAGGTCTGTACGTTGAGAAATTCTGGACTTGTGGTCAGCTTCTTGAAGAGATCTTTGGTGAAACGGCTGAGCCTCAGCTAATTCAACCAACATTCATCACGGGTTACCCAGCGGACATCTCTCCACTGGCTCGTCGTAGCGACAGCAACCCATTCTTCACTGACCGCTTTGAGTTCTTCATCGGTGGCCGTGAAGTAGCGAATGGTTTCTCTGAGCTTAACGATGCACAAGACCAAGATGAGCGTTTTAAAGCGCAAGTTAACGCAAAAGACGCGGGTGATGACGAAGCGATGTACTACGATGCAGACTACATTACTGCACTAGAGCACGGCTTACCGCCAACAGCGGGTCAAGGTATTGGTATTGATCGTCTAGCGATGCTATTTACAAATACGCACACAATCCGTGACGTGATCTTGTTCCCGGCAATGCGTCCACAAGCGTAATACTCGCTTATGGGATGTAACAGCCCATCTAATTAAAAAAGCCACCTTCGGGTGGCTTTTTCTGTTTTTAGGCTGCAAAACCTAGCCTGTACCGCACTCTTGATTCGAAAAACCATTATTTCTGACATAGTCTTACTATTGAGACATAAAATCTAAGATAGTCTCACTACTATACGTCCTGCGCTGAATACGATCTCGTGGCATTTTGTCGAACGATGAAGCAGTGACTCGTATTAGCTTGATTTAAATAAAAATAGAATAAGGAAGAAGGATGGGAACTCAATTTAAGATGGATTCCTTACCAGGTTCTCTTATCGTCGTTGGTGGTGCGTACGAACCCTGGTTATCAGTGTTAGAGCAAGTGGGTTGGCAATGTACCCAGTGTGCAGATTTACGAAAAGCCGATGCCTTGATTGCTGACATTGGCCCATGCATTGGCATTGTGGATCTTAGTCATGATGAGTTTAGCCTTAACGGTATCGCTAATCTCGTGAGCAACAACAAGCAAGTAAGATGGCTCGCTTTTATTCGTGAATCACAATTGAGCTCTGATACCATTTGCCAATTTATCGTGAACTTCTGTATCGACTTTTTCACGGCGCCAATCCCAGATGCCCAGTTATTGAGTACCATTGGTCACCAATTGGGTATGCTCAAGCTTGAGCAGAAAGTATGGCCAAACTACGGCATCAACAACAATATGGGTTTGCTTGGCGACTCTGTGGCTGTGAAGCGTTTGAGAGACCAAGTAAAGCGCATTGGGCCGACTGATGTCAGTATCCTGATTTACGGAGAGAGTGGAGCAGGAAAAGAGACGGTTGCACGCTCAATTCATCAAAACTCTTCGCGAGCGCAAAAGCCATTTTTAACGGTCAATTGTCGTGCCTTATCTGAAATGAGAATAGAGGCCGAGGTATTTGGTATCTCTGCACAGCCCGCTGCAGCACCTTGTCTGTTGGAAGAAGCCGACGGCGGAACCATCTTACTCAATGATGTATTGGCGATGCCACGTAATCAGCAGTTGAACCTGCTGCGTTTCTTACAAGAAGGTAAAATTGAAACTGCGGATGGTCCTAAACCTGTCGATGTGCGTATTCTGGCCGCGAACTCTTCTGATATCGAAAAGGCATTGATCGAGGGCGACTTCAATGAAGAGCTTTATCATTACATCAATGTTCTGCGCATTCACGTTCCGAGCTTAAAAGAGCGAGTGAGTGATATTTCAGTATTGGCTAATCATTTTCTACGTGAGTATTCAAAAGAGTTTAATGCTCAAGCGAAGAGCTTTTCAGACGATGCTATCCGCTCGATGAATCGTTATCACTGGCCGGGCAATGTGCGTGAGTTGATGAATCAAATTAAGCGTGTCGTGCTGATGTCGGATGCGGTGATCATTGACGATCAACAACTGGATTTACCAAAACAGAATGATGAGCGCCGCAGTCTCAAAAGTATCCGTGAGCGTTCAGAGAGAGATGCGTTGCTGATTGTTCTGGAATCTTATGGTGGTCAAGTATCGTTGGCCGCTAAGGAGCTTGGAGTTTCGCGTGCAACCATGTACCGATTGCTGAATAAACATAGCCTGATTTCTGAAGGTGTTGTTTAGAGCTGATTCTATCCAGTTAGTGTAAATCTAAGAGCCACGCATGATGCGTGGTTTTTTTATATCCATTGCTACAACTTATCGTTGATCGTTGACTGCTGACAGATTGATAGATTGAGCTATTGGAGGCTCGGCCTTTAAGATAGATGTTCTGTGATTTTATATAATCATAGTGAATATGTTATATATAAAGTGATATGCAACTGATATTTTGGGTGAATCATTTGTTTTGAAATTGTTAATCAATTATCGGTTGAATAATATACTCACTTGGTTAGACTTTAACCGTGAAAGCAATGGTTTAACAAAGACTTATTTGCTTTTATTATCTCATTTCTTTTTGGATTTTTTAGTTAGTTTGGAGGCGCAAATGAAACATTTCGATTTTATACAGCATATTTGCGCGTCGTTTGATCCGTGTACTGACATGGTGACTGTTATGTCACAAACATCAGCCATGGCCGATCGAAACACCCAAGATAAACCTAACTAATAGATCCGTACCCTTATTTGGCTGCGGAAAAATAGCAGCTAAGTGAGAAGCCCTCATACTATCTAATACGCTATTTTTCCTCAGTTTATTTTACAACTGGAGAGTTATTATGCGTCACTCAGTATACTTAAAACTAGCAACAGTCCTTATCCGTGCAGACCTTCGTCGTGAAGAACGTGAATGGCAACGAAAAGTTCGTCGTAGTTCATACGACCTACCATGGAACAATACTCATTTATTGAGAGATATTGGCCTTGAAGCCGATGGTCGACCAATTGGTTTTTCTGAACCTGAAGTCGTTACGATTGAACGTCGAGTTCGTCACCTTCGTCGAGTCTTAAGCGCGCGAATACCGACGTAATCTTGTGGGGTGATAGCGCCTTTCACCCCTTAAGATAAATATCAGTGATAGTTGTGGCGTCGGAAGTGCAAGCTTTTGAACTAAAACTGGCCAAAAAAGAGAAGCACTTGCTTCTCTTTTTTGCTTTTTTAAGCCGTTATGTGTGCTTTTTTAAGTCGTTATCTAGTAAAGAAAAAGAGTTCTACTACGCTTTATAGAGCAAGGGAGGCTGGCTATGCAAAAGCATCAATTAGATATGTGGTTACATGGAGAGCACAAAGACTCTTATCAAACACCAAAGGTATACGTTATTGGCTGTTCCGATATCTCGGAATATCTATTAGCAGTGGAATATAAACACAAGCTAGAACCGGTAAAGCAAGACGGTGAGCCGCTTCACTTTGGATCCTTGGATCAAGTGAAAGAAGAGTTGCTCCGGCTCGGTTTTGAAAAGGCGTATCTTCGCTTACACAACGCCTATGACGAGTTTGGTAATGAGCCAAGCCAAAGCTACTGCGATATTGAACTGGCGCTCAAACCTCATTAGAGAGCGTTCGTAGCTAGAGATTGATTCTAGTGACAGGCGGTTTGTAACATACTGATAGTTTGGTCCATCTATGCTAGATAAGAGCTCTATGCGTAATGGGTTGTCAGCAATTTATGGGTGAATTGAGTCCGTAGATAGAAACCACGTGGTTTAGTCTTGATAGGTTTTCCACTTGCACCGTAAGCTTCTGTTAACACGCGACTGTTGGCCGCTTTTGGTCGCAAATGCAGTGCTTCGCCGTGTCTTGCTGTTATCTGTTCAACATTACCCAACACGATCAACTCCATCAGCTCTTCCCAATCTCTTTTCAGGAGTTCGTTTTCAGCTAGGCTTGGTGTCCAGAGTAATGGGGAGCCAACATGCCTTTCTGCCAGCGGGATCTCTCTTTCTCCCTCAACAGGGATCCACAACACTTTAGACAGCTTGTTTCGAACGTGACTGGTTTCCCAAGTTATGCCTTGCACGCCCATCAATGGAGCGACACAAACAAAGGTGGTTTCGAGTGGCTTTCCAGAGTAGCCAATCGGGATGCTTTTAAGCTCGATACCGAGTTTGGCAAAATCTTGTTCTGGTTTACTGCCAGCGGGCGCACCCAAGTGCCATTCCAATAGCTGTCCAACCCAGCCTTTATCGCGCTTGAGGTCGTTTGGCATCACCATCTCGGCTTCATCGGCGAGCTCTTTAAAGGTCATTCCGGCGATAGCATACGCTCTGTCTAGCAGCTCTTGTTGTGTTTGTGGTTCTGGTTTCATAATAAAAGGCATGATCAAAAAAAAGATTTTACCAGAAGTTATCACCATATGACGACTGGTTAAGAAATGATCTCCTTGTTAGGAAAGGGATCAAACTCATGGTTATCCACAGGACATAAAGGTAATTAATTGAAATATTAATTTAGTGGATAAATAAACAGGGGTTTATGGTGGATTAAATGCTTGCCAAATGGGGTTCAAAATGAATCTTTCACTTACTAGTGTGGATAAACATCGGAGTGGTTGATCTTTAACCACGTTCTGTTTTTGAAAGATCTTTTACTTTTCTAATGTTTTTAAAAATGAAAATTTAATTTTAATTCATTGATTTCTAATGCAATAAATTATATTCATTCGGTTTGGTATTTTTAGTGTTGATGAATCTATGGATTAAAAAAAACGATTGCGGGTAATTCTTCACATAGTTATTCACAGAAAAGGTGAATAAATGTGGTCTATGTCTCACTATTGTGTGGGTAACTAGAATTTGAGCAAAACTTATCCATATTCTTAGTTAATATTCATAAATATAGCGCTTGTCACGTCACTAAGTTTGCTCCGATTGGGGATATGTGGAAAAATCAGAGTAATTAAAAATTTAGATAGAGGTTGGCCAGTGATAGATGGCGATGGTTACCGATTAAATGTTGGTATTGTAATCTGTAACAACCATGGTCAGGTCTTCTGGGCTAAACGATACGGGCAACATTCATGGCAATTCCCTCAAGGGGGAATAGATGAAGGTGAAACTCCGGAACAGGCAATGTACCGCGAGTTGTATGAAGAGGTTGGCCTTACTAAAAAGGATGTAAAGATCGTCGCGACAAGTCGTCATTGGTTACGCTATAAGCTGCCCAAACGACTGGTTCGGTGGGATTCTAAACCTGTCTGTATTGGACAAAAACAGAAGTGGTTTCTTTTACGCTTAGATTGCGATGAATCGCAGATCAATATGCAGCGTGGAAGTACACCTGAGTTTGATGGTTGGCGTTGGGTGAGTTACTGGTACCCAGTTCGACAAGTTGTTTCTTTCAAGCGAGATGTTTACCGTCGAGCGATGAAAGAATTCGCATCTTTAGCAATGCCGTTTAAAGAGCGAAAAACAAAAGGAAAACGCAAATTGCGTAGAGGTTAAGCATGCTCAGTCAACTAAGGGAAATAGTTGAACACGTATCAAGAGTTGAAGATGTGTCGACGGCTCTTGATATTTTGGTTAAAGAGACATGCAGTGCGATGCAGACGGAATGTTGCACCGTGTATTTGGCAAATAATGATATGCAGCGTCTTGAGTTGATGGCAACTCAAGGCCTGATCTTCAAAGGCAATAGTATTCACATTGGTTTTGACGAAGGTCTGGTTGGCCTTGTCAAAAGAAGTGCTGAACCTATCAACCTTGCACAAGCGTCTGCTCACCCTGCTTATAAGTTTTTTCCAGAGCTTGGAGAAAAGGTTTATCACTCTTTTCTCGGCACTCCGATTATCCATCGCAAGCAAGTGCTTGGCGTATTGGTCATTCAACAGAAGTCTCCTCGTTTATTCAGTGAGATGGAAGAATCCTTCCTTGTCACTCTCTCAGCACAACTTGCGGTCATTGTGGCGCACGCTCAAACTCAAGGCCATTGGCTTTTAGAGCAACAGAAGCTACCTAAGATTAAAGGTATTGCAGCTTCATCGGGCGTTGCAATTGGTGATTTATGGTGGGACAACACTCAGCCTGAACTCACCGATGTTTATCCAGCATCGACGCTTAATGTTGAAAGAGAGCATGAAATGCTGGCAGTCGCCGTCGAAAATGCTCTCAATGACTTTAAGCGAATGCGAAAGCGCCTAGACAGTGAAATCAATAAAGACGCGTTGGCGATCTTTGACCTGTTTACTCACTTACTCAACGATCCAATGTTACGTAAGGATCTTAAGAGCCAAATCCAGAAAGGCGATAAGGCCGATTGGGCATTGAGGCAGGTTGTTGAGAGTTACTCGAATCGCTTTGCTCGTATGTCAGACGTGTACCTTCGTGAGAGGGCACAAGACATCCGAGAGCTTGGTCAAAGATTGCTCTATTTCCTTCACAATTCTGAACATGAACTTCGCACGTTAGATAAGCCAATTATTTTGGTGGTTCGAGAGTTAACGGCTTCGGTATTGGCCTCTATTCCCAAAGAAAAACTATTAGCGGTTATTTCTTTGGAAGGGGCGGCGAACTCACATGCCGCGATTTTATCTCGAGCTTTGGGTATTCCTTCTGTTATGGGGGTTAACCTAAATCTTGCTCAAGCGAATGGTAAGCAAGCGATTGTTGACGGGTATAGTGGCGAGATCTTTATTGAGCCGACTCAAAACCTGCTCAAAGAATATCAAGGGCTGATTCTAGAAGAGAGTGAGCTCTCTTCGATGGTCAATCGAGAATTATACTTACCGGCAAAAACGCAAGACAACCAGCAAGTCGAGATCCTGCTTAATGCGGGCTTGAGTGCCGACACCAATATCGCTATCAACCAAGGCGTTGATGGGGTGGGGCTGTATCGAACCGAAATTTCTTTCTTGTTACAGCAGAGGTTTCCGTCAGAGGACGAACAATTCAAGCAATACCGTTCTGTACTCGCGAGCTACCCTGAGAAGCAAGTGGTGATGCGTACACTCGATATCGGTGGTGATAAGGCCTTACCTTATTTCCCTATCGAAGAGGACAACCCATTCCTTGGCTGGCGTGGTATTCGTTTTACGCTCGATCATCCTGACATCTTTATTATTCAGTTACGTGCCATGCTACGTGCGAGCTGTGAAAGCCATAACTTGAGTATTTTGCTGCCGATGATCTCTGGTGCGCAGGAACTGGATGATGCGCTACAACTTATTGAACAAGCGTATGACGAAGTGCATGAGCTTGATAACCGAGTGCGCATGCCTCGCGTTGGTATCATGATTGAAGTGCCATCAATGCTTTACATACTGCCGCTGATTGCTGATAAGGTCGACTTTGTTTCCGTTGGTACCAACGACTTAACTCAATATTTATTAGCGGTTGATCGGAACAATTCACGAGTATCCGATGTCTATGAATCAATGCACCCTGCGGTGATCATGGCATTAAAACAAATTCATGATACTTGTAAGCAACATCAATTACCTGTGTGTATTTGTGGTGAGCTAGCCGGTGATCCTATGGGCGCGTTGTTACTGATTGGGTTGGGGTATGAGACGTTAAGTATGAATACCTCGAATGTCGCGAGGACTAAATATTTGATTCGCCAATCTAACTTGAGTGAATTACAGGATTTGGCAAATAGAGCGCTTTCAAAACCATATGGTAGTGACATCTATAGTATGATGCTGAACTATTTCGAAGAGCGTGAATTTACAGGCTTCATTCGAGCAGGTAAAAAATAGGATTTAACGTGTCATATGAACTGATAGGCTTATTAGCGGGCCTTGGTGCTATTGTTGGTGTTTTAGCGGGCTTGCTAGGCATTGGCGGTGGTTTGCTGGTCGTTCCTGCCTTGCTATTTTTGCTTCCTAAAGCGGGTATTCCTCAAGAGTTTGCGATGCAAATGGCATTGGCAACCTCGTTATCAACCATTATTGTTACCTCAGGGTCGTCTGCGATTAACCATTTAAAATTGGGTAATGTGGAGCTTTTTGTCGTTAAGTGGTTGATGCCTGGTGTGGTGATTGGTGGTTTCCTAGGTTCTTTTGTCGCCGACGTTATTCCTGCTCAATATCTGCCAAAAGTCTTTGGTGTGATTGTCTTGGTATTGGCGTTGCAGATGTTGTTGTCGATCCGCTCTAAGAGTCAAAAGTCGATGCCGGGTTCAGCTAAAACCATGTTATGTGGTGGCTGTATTGGTTTGGTTTCAAGCTTGGCTGGTATTGGTGGTGGTTCTTTGTCGGTGCCTTTCCTTAACCATCACGGTGTGGAAATGCGCAAAGCTGTAGGCTCATCCTCTGTATGTGGTTGTGTTATCGCGATTTCGGGAATGCTAGGCTTTATTTGGCATGGCTCTTCTGTCGATGATCTTCCGGCGTATAGCTTGGGTTATGTTTATCTACCGGCTTTGATAGCGATATCTTGTACCTCAGTACTGACCACACGAGTTGGCGCTAAACTGGCCACTCAATTGCCAACCCCCGTGCTGAAGAAATTCTTTGCGGTATTTTTAATGTTTATAGCAGCCACTATGCTGCTGTAGTGTCTTTTCTGTTAGCTGTTGAGTTAACCGTTATTCAATTTTAGATAGAGAGCCAAGTATGTCTCAGGGTTTTATCGAATTCCCAAATATCGATCCTGTTCTTATTGAACTAGGACCAATCTCAGTTCGTTGGTACGGCCTAATGTATCTTGTCGGTTTTATGTTTGCTCTTTGGTTAGCAAATCGCCGAGCTGATCAACCCGGTAGTGGTTGGACTCGAGAGCAAGTATCAGACCTACTGTTTGCTGGCTTTCTAGGTGTGGTGCTTGGTGGTCGTATTGGCTACGTACTTTTCTACAACTTTGGCCTTTTCATTGATGATCCACTCTACCTATTTAAGGTATGGACTGGCGGTATGTCTTTCCACGGTGGTTTGCTTGGTGTGATCACCGCGATGCTTTGGTATGCCAAAAAGAACGGTCGAACCTTTTTTGGTGTCGCTGACATGATTGCACCATTGGTTCCATTTGGTTTAGGTATGGGCCGCATGGGCAACTTCATGAACAGTGAGCTATGGGGTCGTGTAACTGATGTGCCATGGGCGATTGTATTCCCTAACGGTGGTCCACTCCCTCGTCACCCATCTCAGCTTTATGAAATGGCGCTTGAAGGTATTGTACTGTTCTTCATCTTGAACTGGTTCATCAAAAAGCCTCGTCCTCTTGGTTCTGTATCAGGGTTATTCCTAGCAGGATATGGTACATTCCGCTTCCTAGTTGAATACGTACGTGAACCTGATGCTCAGCTAGGTTTGTTCGGTGGATTTATCTCTATGGGACAAATTTTGTCACTGCCAATGGTTATCATCGGTGTGCTGATGATGGTTTGGGCATACAAGCGTGGTCACTACAAAGATGAATTGCCACAACAAACGAAGTAAGGAATTGGTGTGAAACAGTATTTAGATCTCTGTCAGCGTATCGTTAATGACGGTACTTGGATTGAAAATGAACGCACGGGCAAGCGCTGCCTAACCGTAATCAATGCTGACCTTGAATATGATGTTGGTAATAACCAATTCCCACTGGTCACAACACGTAAAAGTTTTTGGAAAGCCGCAGTTGCTGAGCTGCTTGGCTATATTCGTGGTTACGACAATGCTGAAGATTTTCGTAAGCTAGGGACTAAAACTTGGGATGCGAATTCTAACCTGAATGAAGCATGGCTAAATAACCCTTACCGCAAGGGTGAAGACGACATGGGCCGTGTTTATGGCGTTCAAGGACGTGCATGGGCAAAACCTGACGGCGGTCATATCGACCAACTGAAGAAGATTGTTGATGATCTAACGAACGGCATTGATGACCGCGGCGAGATCTTAAACTTCTATAACCCAGGTGAGTTCCACATGGGTTGTTTACGTCCGTGTATGTACAGCCACCACTTCTCTCTACTTGGTGATACTCTGTACCTAAACAGTACTCAGCGCTCTTGTGATGTCCCGCTAGGCCTGAACTTCAACATGGTTCAAGTGTATGTGTTCCTAGCAATCATGGCGCAAATCACTGGCAAAAAAGCGGGTGTGGCTTACCACAAGCTGGTTAATGCTCATATCTACGAAGATCAACTCGCACCTATGCGTGATATCCAGTTGAAGCGTGAGCCTTTAGCGGGGCCAACATTCCATATCAATCCTGAGATTAAGTCTCTAGAAGATTTGGAAACGTGGGTGACGATGGATGACTTCTGGGTTGAAGGCTACGAATGCCACGAAGCGATTAAGTACCCATTCTCGGTTTAATCTAATCTGCTTTGATTGACTGATTGATCGAAAGGCTGCCTCTGCGCAGCCTTTTTTATTTCTGATGCTTGGCTTGCTTACTATTCGTAAAACCAATAATCTTGAGTGGTCTTTTCTAACCACAGAACTACTATGACTCGCTCGCATTGCTTTGTATTGCAACACGACTTTCCTATTTCTTTCTACCCGGATAAAAACCAGTTGGTGATTGATAGTGAAGAGATTCATTTAGAGCCACTACAAGCAAGGCTGCTCAGCTATTTCATCGACAAGCGCGGGCAAGTGGTTAGTACGCAGCAGATAGCTACAGATGTCTGGCAAAGAACTCAAGTGTCTGACAACTTGGTCAGACAGGTCATCAGTTTACTGCGCAGTCAGCTTCAGGATAAGTCACGCCCGTATCGCATCATTCAGACCATTCCTAAGCAAGGTTACCTGTTCGATATTGAGATAATTCAGCCTAGCGTTGAGACTACTCCCGTAGTAGAAACTCCCCCACCTGAAACCAAAGTTGTTTCTAAGCCTAAAAATAAAACCATCGCCCTGATTACAACTGCAGTATTCTCTGTTGGCTTAATAGCAACTTGGGCGTGGCAAATTGATGTCTCAACCAATGACACAGCTGTTATTTCTGCGCCTCAAAGTGATGTGATTCCCGTTTATATCCATGACATAACACTCGATTCTGCGGACGATTATGAGATGTCGGAAAGCGTGTACAACTACCTATTCTACGGGCTGAACTCAGCGAGAAATTTATCGGGTTACCACTTCTCTCAGCTATCGAAACAGGGCAAGCAATCACTTGCCAATAATGGTGTCGAACTCAAAGGTTGGCTCAAGCAAAAGGGCAGTAATTATATACTGAGCGTGTTGATACAAAACAACCGCCAGCCCAATCAAAGCCAGAAAGTGGAAAAGAGCTTTAGCCAAGATAACTTCTTTGATGCCATTGGGGATGTGATTCTTGAGATTAAAGCCATTATTGCCCCAATGAGTTCAGAATACGGTGTCGTCAGTCATCGAGTGACTTCTATTGATAACTACGATGATTGGAAGGTTATTTCAGAGGGAATATCGCTTTTCTACCAAGGCAAAGGTGGACAGCCATTTGCAGATATCGCACTTCAGTTGGATACGATTCAACAGCAAGGAAGAGACAATTATTTGGTCAATGCCTTATTGTCGTATTCGGAATCTTTGGCTTATTTGCAAAGTCATGAGCAAGAAGATCGCGAACATGCACTGCAACTGGCAAAGCAAGCCTTCGAGATGAACCCACGTTGTGATATTGCCAACCTTACCTTGGGTCTTGCACTGTTAATCAACCAACATGCCAATCAAGCTTTCCCTTACCTTTTTTATGCGGCCGAAAGTACACCGAGCCCTATCAGTTTTTATCTACTTAGTGTGGCTGACAAGCTGTCGGATAACCCAGAAGGTTCGCAATACAACTATCAGCGCTATACCGAAGTGAAAAAAGAGTATAATGGCCAACTGTTTGATCTTATTGAATCTTTATAAAAAAACAAACCTTTCCTAAACCACATAATTCTCTTTGAAGTGAAGACGTTGAGTTACCGCTAATAGTAACGGCTCTTCCGCAAGGTTTTCTTGTGCCGACAGGCTTCTCAACATGTTTGATTATTGTTTGGACTTAGGCTCGATTGCCTTGCATCAAGCGTAAAAACATCGACGTCCACATACTGGTAACCAAATCATTAATTATTTGGGGTACACACATGTTGAAGAAGTTTGCTTTTCAGATCATTCCAATTCAGATCTTCTTATTCGTCTTTTGGTTCAAAAATGGCTTTATCGATAAAGTGATGGGCGTTGTGCTTGGCTTTATTACGCCAGATACCGCTTATTCAGGTGATACTTGGGCTGGCTGGAAAGGCTATATTGTAGGAACTTGGGATAAGAGCCAAATCGGTCATGCTCTACTGAGTCCAACATTCGATTTTATGTTCCCTATTCTGATTGCTTTGCAATGTGTGCCGTTTTTACTGGTTATCCGTTCGGTATTTGCAGGTGAGTTCATGTCTGGCAAGGAGCGTCCGTGGTTACTCTATGCAGCCTTTGCTTCTCTGTTTGTGACTTCTTGTATGGCTTTCACTCAAACCATCACTGGCGCAAGCGACGGGCAGTATCTATGGCAACTTATCGGCTTTGGCATGGTTGTCATTATACATCTGCGTAATGAGCAAGGTAAGTAAGCGTTGTTTAGATGCGGGATACGAAGAGCGTGTTTAGATTTGAGTCAGTGAGATACTGAGTACCAAACGCAGATAATGAGAGGAAGTCGCTTTTCGTCACTCTCTACTCGTATCTTCTTTTCAACTCGTTATTCCCTAGACTGACGAAGGAAGGAGTAGGGAATCTCTGAGTGTTGTGTGTTAGATAGATTCCCTATCACGCTCGTTCCTCGCTGTAGGGAATGACGGGTGTTTAGGTGTGAGATTGTTTAGATACGAGTAAACGAGATAAGGGATACGAAGAGCGTGTTTAGATTTGAGTCCGTAAGATACTAAATATCAAAACGCAGATAATGAGAGGCAGTCGCTTTTCGTTACTCGTTTACCCGAATCTCGTATCTGCTTTTGCTCTTCGTTACTCGTTCACTCGCATCCCGTATCTGCTTTTTGCTTCCCTCATCTGCCTTTCAGAAAAGAAAAAGCCCGCAGCCTAGGAGGTTGCGGGCTTTGTTATAAGCGATGTGTCTTGTTAGCGGTTAAGCTATCTAATTATTTAGCGATTAAGCCGTCAGTGCTAACACGGTACCAGGCAGTACAAGGAATACCGCAATAAGGTAACCAGCCACTACAGATTTATTCTTCACAGCCATGTCAGAAATAATATCAGCGGCTTTTACTGGTAGTTCACGTAGGAACGGAATACCAAAGATGAATACCGTTGCCATGATGTTGAACACCAAGTGTACTAGAGCAATCTGCAGTGCAAATACTGCGAACTCACCAGATACTGCTGTCGCTGCTAATAGAGCGGTAATACACGTACCGATGTTTGCACCCAGAGTGAATGGGTAAACGTCACGTACTTTAAGAACACCTGAACCTACTAGTGGAACCATCAAGCTTGTTGTCGTAGAAGATGACTGAACAAGGATAGTAACGATAGAGCCAGAAGCGATACCGTGGATAGGACCACGACCAATTGCATTCTTTAGAATCTCACGAGCACGACCCACCATCAGGCTCTTCATTAGCTTACCCATTACCGTGATAGCTACGAAGATAGTCGCGATACCTAGAACGATAAGCATGATACCGCCAACAGTGTCGCCAAATGTCGATAGTGGTTCTTTAATCGCACTGACTACTGGTTTAGTGATTGGCTTGATGAAGTTAAGACCACCCATGCTCATATCACCTGTTGCTAGCATCGGTGATACTAACCAGTGAGAAATCTTCTCTAGAATACCAAACGCCATCTCTAGTGGTAGGAAGATAGCAACGGCTAATAGGTTAAAGAAGTCGTGAATCGTCGCACTTGCGAATGCACGTTTGAACTCATCTTTACAACGAACATGACCAAGACTAACTAGCGTATTGGTTACTGTAGTACCAATGTTTGCACCCATGATCATAGGGATTGCTAGCTCAACAGGTAAACCACCTGCCACAAGGCCAACGATAATTGAAGTAACTGTACTTGATGATTGAATAAGTGCTGTTGCCACTAAACCAATCATTAAGCCTGCAACTGGGTGTGAAGCAAATTCGAAAAGAACCTTTGCTTGCTCGCCTGTTGCCCATTTGAAGCCTGTACCAACCATTGAAACTGAAAGTAATAGTAGGTAAAGCATGAATGCCAAGTTAGCCCAGCGTAGCCAACGAGTTGTGCTCGAGATAGGCGCTGCTGCAGTAGTAGCTTGGTTCATAATGTTTTCTCCATTGGACCGTTTAAGTCTGTGTTTGGTCTGTTTGTTTAATCTGAGCGTGATGTTAGAGAACAAATATTTCAGTAATATTACATTTTGGTTTAGGTGAGACTTTTTTGTGATGATTTGCCCTTTAAATATTTGGCCTTGAAATGGTGGTGGTTTAACTTGTTGTTTTTATGGGGTTTTATTCGTATTTTTGATAGGTGATATAGATCTTAAAAGTTAGAGAAAAATTAAAAATAATTGCTGAAATATTACATTATGAAACCAGACACTTCGAAAAAATAAGTAGTAATAACTAGTTTGGTTAGGTTTTTTCGAGTTTGTTGAGCGAAGGTGTCATATTTGATATAAAAGGGTATCTACTCTTTTATTACGGCACATCTATGTCGCACCTCAACTATAACCACCTTTATTACTTCTGGATGGTTTGCAAGCAAGGCTCTGTTACTAAAGCAGCAGAAGCTCTATTCCTAACACCACAAACGGTAACAGGTCAGATAAAAGCGTTAGAAGAGCGTATGGATGGCAAGTTGACCAAGCGCAATGGTCGCAGTGTTGAGCCTACAGAGCTTGGACAGCTAGTCTTTAAATATTCCGACCGTATGTTTGGCCTGAGCTACGAGATGCTGGATATCGTGAATTACAGCCAGCACTCCAATATTCTGTTTGATGTTGGTGTTGCAGATGCGCTGTCTAAAAGGCTTGTCAGCAAGATACTGATGTCGACCATTCCCCCAGATAACAGTATTCATTTACGCTGCTTTGAATCGACCCATGAAATGCTACTTGAGCAACTGTCTCAACATAAGCTCGATATGATCTTGTCTGACTGTCCGGTGGATTCGAGTCAAAGTCCTGGCCTGTTTAGTAAGAAGTTGGGCGAGAGTGGAATGAGTTTTTTCAGTTCGGGGAAGGTTGAAGGTGTTAGCTTCCCGGCTGTATTAGAGCAAAGAAAGCTTTTGATCCCAGGTAGTCGAACCTCGATGGGGCGTAAAGTGCTGCAATGGTTTGATAGACAAGGGCTTAAACCCGATATTTTGGGTGAGTTTGATGACGCGGCATTGATGAAGGCTTTTGCTCGTTATCACGATGACGCTATCTTCTTAGCGCCTACGCTTTATATGTCTGAAGTTGAAGATGATTCATCACTGCAATTATTGGTTGGTATTGAAGAATTAAAAGAGGAGTACTACGTCATATTTGCTGAGAGGATGATCCAACATCCAGCAGTAAAAAATGTATGTGACGCAGATTTTAGCAAATTGTTCGAGTGAGGCGGTTTGTTAATGAATTGATATCGATTATCATAACGCCACCATATGCCGGAAATACTAATAGCCGTAGTTGGTGTAAAGGTTGTAGGGAGCCAAACTATGAACTTAAAAGAGATGGAGAAGAACTCAGCGCAAGCTGTGATTCTACTCAAAGCCATGGCCAACGAGCGTCGCTTACAGATTTTGTGCCTATTACATGGTACTGAGCTGTCAGTTGGGGAGTTGTGTGGCAAGTTGGAACTGAGTCAGTCTGCTTTATCTCAACATCTTGCTTGGTTGAGAAGAGATGGTTTGGTCGAAACTCGCAAAGAAGCTCAAACTGTGTATTACACATTGAGCAGTGAAGAAGTAAAAGCGATGATTAACCTACTGCATGGTATTTACTGCAAGTAGCTTATTGCTGGTGGGAGGGGGATTTCTTATCAGTGATAGAATGACACAAGGAAGTGTCAGTATTTCATGTCGAATGTTAGTGCCTATCTATTTACCAACCTATCTATTTATCTATTTTCTTGTCTGTTTATTTTCTCGTTGTCTGTTTTTTATATGCTTAGTTGTTTATCGGTAAGCGATACATCTTGTCGTCAGCGATATGCCTTTTAGTAAGAAAATACGTGTCAGTTAGCCAAATGCCTTTTAGTAAGCTGGTATCTGCCGGCAAACCACGTGCTTTTAAGTAAGCTAAGTAATGTTCAGCAAGAAAAATCGCTGTGTTACTCAAAATTTAGATATAAAAAAACCGGCCGAGGCCGGTTTTTTTCGTTTTGCGTTGTAATCAAATTTCTATTAAAGAGCTTTGATTGCAGCAGCGAAACGAGACTTATGACGTGCAGCTTTATTCTTATGAATAAGGCCTTTAGTCGCCATGCGGTCTAGAAGAGGTGTAACTTCTACAAGAGCAGCAGTTGCAGCTTCTTTATTGCCAGCTTCAATAGCTGCAATAGTTTTTTTCATGTAAGTGCGCATCATAGAACGACGGCTAGCATTGTGCTGGCGACGTTTCTCAGCTTGGATAGCGCGCTTCTTAGCAGATTTACTGTTTGCCAAGGTCTAACTCCCAAAAACTTAGTTCGGTGACAATTTAAGGGCGAGGACTATCCCTCATAGGCGCTTAATTGTCAAATGATTTGTGCAAAAACCAATCTCAGCCAAAACAAATTTTGGTATGGAAAGGTCATCGCGGTTAAGATGGCGGGGATTCTAACAGCATTTTTAGACCAATGCTAATAATTATGCTTTTAAGGACAGGATAGTATTTATCCTTGCTTGAAAGTAATCAACCAGTGTCAGAGGTTTCTGTGAGTAAACGACTATTAAAGTCAGGCCTGATTGTCAGTGCAATGACTTTTGTTTCCCGTGTGTTGGGGCTAGTACGTGATGTAGTAGTAGCAAATTTGATGGGAGCAGGAGCGAGTGCCGACGTATTTTTCTTCGCTAATAAAATTCCTAATTTCTTACGTCGACTTTTTGCAGAAGGTGCGTTTTCTCAAGCGTTTGTTCCTGTATTAACAGAATATCACGCCGCAGGTGATAAAGATAAGACACGAGATTTAATTGCTAAGGTGTCGGGTACGCTCGGGGTTTTAGTATCTATTGTCACCGTTATCGGGGTATTGGGCTCTGGCGTGATCACTGCGATGTTTGGTGCAGGTTGGTTTATCGACTGGTTGAATGATGGCCCAGCAGCCCCTAAATTTGAGCTGGCGAGCTTTATGCTCAAGATTACCTTTCCTTATTTATGGTTTATTACCTTTGTTGCTTTATCTGGTGCAATCCTCAATACCATGGGTAAATTTGCGGTTTCGTCATTTACACCTGTTTTCTTGAACGTAATGATCATTGCTTGTGCTTGGTTTCTTGCTCCTAATTTAGAACAGCCTGAAATTGGCTTGGCAATCGGTGTGTTTCTTGGTGGTTTAGTCCAGTTTCTTTTCCAAATGCCTTTCTTGATAAAAGCGGGTGTTCTGGTTAAGCCGAAGTGGGGCTGGAGAGATCCGGGCGTGGTAAAGATCCGTACGCTAATGATCCCAGCTCTGTTCGGTGTATCGGTCAGCCAAATTAACTTATTGTTTGATACCTTTATCGCTAGCTTCCTAGCGACCGGTTCGATCAGTTGGTTGTATTATTCAGACCGACTGCTTGAATTCCCACTAGGTCTATTCGGTATTGCGATTGCGACTGTCATTCTTCCTGCTTTGTCTCGTAAACACGTTGAAGCTCAAGGTGAAGGGTTTGCGCACACCATGGACTGGGGGGTGCGTATGGTGTTGCTGCTTGGCATTCCTGCGATGTTAGGCCTAATAGTTTTAGCTAAGCCGATGCTGATGGTGCTCTTCATGCGTGGTGAGTTTTCGCCGCATGATGTACAGCAGGCATCAATGTCATTGGTTGCTTACGCATCGGGTTTGCTTAACTTCATGCTGATTAAAGTGTTAGCTCCGGGCTATTACTCTCGCCAAGATACTAAAACCCCAGTGAAGTACGGCATTATCGCCATGGTCACCAACATGGTGTTCAACGCGATTTTTGCGTATTTCTATGGTTATGTTGGCTTGGCGATAGCGACGGCATTGTCTGCCTTTGTGAATATGGCCTTGTTGTATCGTGGATTGCATCTTGCAGGTGTGTATCAATTATCTAAGACAACCTTGTTGTTCAGTGCCAAATTGATTATCTCAGGCGTAGTGATGGTTGCGGCGATTTTATGGCAGTTGGATAATATGCAACATTGGCTTGAATGGAGCTTTAGCCAGAGAGCGCTGACATTAACAGGCTTGATTGGACTTGGTGGCTTTGTTTATATTGTTTCGGTACTGATTTTAGGTATCCGAGTAAAACATTTAAAAGCAGCGACAGATTAATACTGATTAGTATATAATCCGTCGGTTTCACACAATAAATGATGCAAATAACAGGTTTTAGCTGATCATAATGGAACTGATCCGAGGTATACACAATATTAAAGCGCAGCATCATGGCTGTGTATTAACCATAGGTAACTTCGATGGTGTTCATTTAGGACATCAAGAGGTTCTGAGTCAGGTTTCTAAACAAGCTGCAGCATTAGGGCTCCCTTCTGTTGTCATGACGTTTGAACCACAGCCTATGGAGCTGTTTGCCCGAGGTAAAGCGCCAGCACGTTTAACTCGCTTACGAGATAAATATGTGCAACTGAGTAAGCTAGATATCAGTCGGTTGTTGTGTGTGAATTTCAATCAGTATTTTGCAAGCTTATCCGCAGAAGCATTCATTAAGGATCTTTTGGTTGATAAGCTTGGTGTGAAATTCTTGGTGGTTGGTGACGATTTTTGCTTTGGCAAAGGTCGAACAGGTAATTTCGCGATGCTTAAAGAAGCGGGCGAAAAATATGGTTTTGAGGTGGTAAGCACCCAAAGCTATTGCTTAAATCAATTACGAGTAAGCAGCACTGAGATACGGAATGCACTAGCGGTCGATGATTTGGCTGCAAGTGCTACCATGTTAGGGCGTGACTACAGTATTAGTGGTCGTGTGTCTCATGGTCGAAAACTAGGGAGAACTATCGGTTTCCCTACCGCTAACATTCCATTAAAGCGTTGTGTTTCTCCTGTATCGGGAGTGTATGTTGTTGAAGCATTGGATATCGATGGTGTTCCTGTCGGTGGCGTTGCTAATATTGGACAACGACCAACGGTTAATGGTGTAAGGCAGCAATTAGAAGTGCACTTTTTTGACTTTAAAGCCAATTTATATGGTAAACAGTTAGAAGTACGACTTTTGCACAAACTGCGCGACGAGATAAAATTTGAATCGTTCGACGCACTAAAGAATCAAATAGAATTGGATGCTGAAGCCGCAAGGGTGTGGCTGCTTCAGCTAAAGAATTAGTCGGATGATTCCACCGATTAACATAATGTCTAACTTCGCCCAATATAACGGAATTAAGAATCGATGAGTGATTATAAAGATACCCTGAACTTACCAGAAACAGGGTTCCCAATGCGCGGCAATCTGGCAAATCGTGAACCAGAAATGCTGAAGCGTTGGTACAAAGAAGATCTTTACGGCGAAATCCGTAAGGCAAAGAAAGGTAAAAAATCTTTCGTGCTGCATGATGGCCCTCCATACGCGAACGGCGACATTCACATTGGCCACGCGCTGAATAAGATTCTTAAAGACATTATTATCAAATCTAAGACCCTTTCTGGTTTTGATGCACCGTACATCCCAGGTTGGGACTGTCACGGTCTTCCAATCGAGTTAATGGTTGAGAAGAAGAAAGGTAAGCCTGGTCAGAAGATTTCGGCTGCTGAATTCCGCGAAGAGTGTCGTAAGTACGCTGCGGGCCAAGTTGAAGGTCAGAAAGAGAGCTTCAAACGTCTTGGTATTATGGGCGAGTGGGATAAACCTTACCGCACTATGGATTTCGGCACTGAAGCGAACATCATTCGTTCTCTAGGCAAAATCGCAGACAAAGGTCACCTTCTTAAAGGTTTCAAACCTGTTCACTGGTGTACTGACTGTGGTTCTGCTTTGGCTGAAGCTGAAGTTGAATATAAAGATAAAGTTTCTCCATCTATCGATGTGAAATTTACAGCGGCTGACGAAGCGGCGCTTCTAGAGAAATTTACTCTAGCAGAAGGTCACGCGGGTCAGGGCGAAATCTCTATCGTTATCTGGACGACAACACCGTGGACTCTGCCTGCTAACCGCGCAGTATGTCTACGTGATGATCTTGAATACGTACTTATCCAAGTTGAAGCGAATGGCGAACAGCCAGCTCAACGTATCGTTGTTGCTTCTGAACTAGCAAAAGACGTAATGGATCGTACAGGTATCGAGCACTTCCATAACCTTGGTTTTGCGACTGGTGCTGATCTTGAGCTTTCTCAGTTCAACCACCCGTTCTACGATTTTACTGTTCCTGCTGTTCTTGGCGACCACGTTACAACGGATTCAGGTACTGGTGTGGTTCACACTGCGCCTGGTCATGGTCAAGAGGATTTCGTGGTTGGTAAGAAGTACGACCTAGAAATCGCTAACCCAGTAGGCTCAAACGGCGTTTACCTGCCAGATACTGAGCTATTTGCTGGTCAGCATGTATTCAAAGCGAACGATTCTGTTTTAGAAGTTCTAAAAGAGAAAGGTGCACTACTGCATCACCACGCTTACGAGCACAGCTACCCACACTGTTGGAGACATAAAACTCCAATCATCTTCCGTGCAACACCGCAGTGGTTCATCTCTATGGATCAAGCTGGCCTACGTGCAAAAGCACTAGAGTCAACGAAGAGTGTTGAATGGATGCCAGAATGGGGTCAAAGCCGTATCGAAGGTATGATCGAAGGTCGCCCTGAGTGGTGTATCTCTCGTCAACGTACTTGGGGTGTGCCAATTGCTCTGTTCGTTCATAAAGAAACATCAGAACTTCACCCAGATAGCCCAGCTCTTATTGAAAAAGTAGCGAAGCTTGTGGAAGAAAAAGGTATTCAAGCTTGGTGGGATGTAGATGCTGCTGAACTTATGGGTGCTGAAGACGCTGACAAGTACGAGAAAGTACTTGATACGTTAGACGTATGGTTCGACTCAGGTGTAACGCACTTCTCTGTTGTGGATTCTCGTGAAGAGTACAACTTCCCGAATGAAGAAAGAACGCACAGCGCTGATCTTTACCTTGAAGGTTCTGACCAACACCGTGGCTGGTTCCAGTCTTCTTTGATTTCATCTATCGCGATGAAAGACGAAGCACCATACAAGCAAGTGTTAACGCACGGTTTCGTGGTTGATGGTAACGGCCGTAAGATGTCTAAATCTATCGGTAACGTTGTTGCTCCTAAAGATGTAACCAACAAGCTAGGCGCAGATATTCTACGTCTATGGGTTGCTTCTACGGATTACACTAACGAAGTTGCGGTTTCTGACGAGATCCTTAAGCGTTCTGCTGATGCATACCGTCGTATTCGTAACACGGCTCGTTTCTTCCTAGCGAACTTGAACGGTTTCAACCCTGAAACTGACCTAGTGCCTGCTGAAGAAATGGTAGCACTTGATCGCTGGGCTGTTGGCCGTGCTCAAGCTGCACAAGAAGAGATCGTTAAAGCATACGGTGAGTACAACACTCACGGTGTGACTCAACGTCTAATGCAGTTCTGTTCTATCGAAATGGGTTCTTTCTACCTAGACGTAATTAAAGACCGTCAGTACACAGCGAAACAGGGCAGCCATGCTCAACGTAGCTGTCAAACGGCACTTTACTACATCGTAGAAGCTCTAGTTCGTTGGATGGCGCCTATCATGTCGTTCACTGCAGATGAAATCTGGAACGAGATGCCTGGCGAACGCGACACGTTTGTATTCACAGGCGAGTGGTTCGAAGGCCTATTTGGTCTTGCTGACGACGAAGAGCTAAGCAACGAATTCTGGACTGAAATCCAGTCAGTTCGTGGCGCAGTGAACAAGCTTCTTGAAGATGCTCGTAAAGAGAAAACGATCGGTGGTGCATTGCAGGCTGAAGTGACTCTATACGCTGACGACGCACTGGCTGCTAAAATCAACAAGCTAGAAGATGAGCTACGTTTCGTACTTATCACCTCTGCTGCTGTTGTTAAGCCGCTTAGCGACAAGTCTGATACAGCTCAAGCGACAGACGTTGCAGGTTTATACGTTGAAGTTGCAGCAACTGAAGCTGAGAAGTGTGACCGTTGCTGGCACCACACTCCAGATGTAGGCACAATCGAAGGTCACGAGAAAATTTGTGGTCGTTGTGTGTCGAACATCGACGGTGAAGGCGAAGTGCGTAAATACGCATAACGACTCAGAGAAAGACTGAACTTTTTGTAAAAATCATAGCCCCAGTATCAACTGGGGTTATTTTTAATTATAGGAAATGTGTTTAACCGAGTTGAGTGCTCATCATCCCTTAAACAGGAAGATTAAATGGGTACTGGCTTCGTAAATACTAGGAATAGAAATGAGTGAAGTTTCGTTAAAACAATCTGGTGTGCGTTGGTTATGGCTGGCTCTGTTGGTCTTCCTTGCAGATATTGGCATCAAGCTATTCGTCATGGACAATATGGGTTATGGCTGGGCAAACCGTATTGAGGTGTTGCCATTCTTTAACTTTTTGTATGTCCATAACTATGGTGCAGCATTTAGCTTTCTGAGTGATCAAAGTGGCTGGCAGCGTTGGTTATTTACGGGTATCGCCTTTGCGGTAACGGGCATGCTGACATACTGGATGAGTAAACTACCTGCGGCAGAGAAGTGGAATAACATTGCTTATGCGATCATCATTGGTGGCGCTGTTGGTAACGTATTTGACCGAGTAGTACACGGCTTTGTTGTCGATTACTTAGATTTCTACTGGGGTACTTACCATTGGCCTGCGTTTAACTTAGCGGATATGGGGATCTGTATCGGTGCTGCGATGATCATCCTAGATGGCTTCCGCAAGAAAGATGAAAGCAAATAGGCGACTCAGGTATTAATGAGTATTAACTAAATCGCTTTGAATTAGATTGCTCTAAAGTCAGTCTATGACTCACAGAATAGAATAGCCCTAAGCGCTGTCGGTTGATTCCGGCGGCGCTTTTTTTTATGCTTCAGTCAACAAGGAAGCAAAGCACAGCGCATCCTCAAATAATAAAGAAATCTAAGGAAAGTAACGTGGCAGCAATTAAAAATGATTCAGCAGTAACTCTACATTTTACGATTAAAATGAAGGATGGTTCAGTTGCCGATAGCACCAAAAATATGGGTAAGCCTGCGAAGTTCGTTATGGGTGATGGCAGCCTAAGTGAGAACTTTGAACAGTGCTTGATTGGTCTTGAAACGGGGACTGAAAAGTCTATCGAATTGAAGGCGCAAGACGCGTTTGGTATGCCAAATCCAGATCACATTCATCATATGGATCGTGCTAAGTTTGTTGGCGACTCTGAAGTCGAAGTTGGCACTATTATGGCTTTCTCTGGTCCTGATGGTATGGAAATTCCAGGTATTATCACTGAGATCGCGGGCGATTCAGTGACGGTTGATTTTAATCATCCATTAGCAGGCCAAGACGTTACGTTTGACGTTAACATCTTAGCGGTGGAATAACGATAGAATAACATCGCCTTACAGGTGTGGCACAACCCAGAGCTTCACTGTCTAGGCGCTTCACTGTAGAATGCGAACCTCGCTGACAGCGAACTCTATAGAAACAACCTTAGTACCGCGGTAAATGATGAGCAATGAAATGAAAATAATGTTAGCTAACCCTCGTGGCTTTTGTGCTGGTGTCGATCGTGCGATCAGCATCGTAGAACGCGCACTGGAAATGTATCAGCCACCGATCTATGTTCGCCATGAAGTGGTGCACAACCGCTTTGTTGTTGAGGGGCTCAAGCAGCGTGGTGCTATTTTTGTCGAAGAACTGAGTGAAGTGCCAGACGACAACATCGTGATCTTCTCTGCTCATGGTGTCTCTCAAGCTGTTCGTAAAGAAGCAAAAGAGCGCGAACTCACCGTATTTGATGCAACGTGTCCTTTGGTAACCAAAGTTCATATGGAAGTTGCTCGTGCGAGCCGCAAGCATATGGAAGTGGTTCTGATTGGTCACGCGGGTCACCCTGAGGTTGAAGGCACCATGGGTCAGTACGCTAGCCAAACTGGTGGTATGTACTTGGTTGAAAGGCCAGAGGATGTACAGAACCTCGTGGTGAATGATCCAAGTAACCTGCATTATGTTAGCCAAACCACTTTGTCAGTTGATGAAACGGCGGATGTGATTGAAGAGTTGCGTCGAGTGTTCCCTGAGATCCAAGGCCCACGTAAAGACGACATCTGCTACGCGACTCAAAACCGTCAAGATGCTATCCGTGAGATGGCCGGTGATGTTGATGTCGTGATAGTTGTTGGTTCTAAGAACTCATCGAACTCAACTCGTTTAAAAGAGCTGGCTGAGAAGCTAGGCACGCCAGGTTATCTAACAGACTGCCCTGAAGACATTCAAACTGAATGGGTTGAAGGGAAAAAGAAAATCGGTGTAACAGCCGGTGCTTCTGCTCCTGAAGAGTTGGTAAACCAAATCTTAGATCGTATTCGTGAGCTGGGTGCTACCGAGGTTGAAGAGATTCAAGGTCGTGAAGAGAACATGTTCTTCGAAGTGCCGAAAGAGCTGCAGATTAAGCAAGTCGACTAATCGCTATTGATTGGTGACAAGATCGATTCGTAACTCTATCGATTCGCAAACACTATCGATTTGTAAACACTATTGATTTGTAAACACTATTGATTTGTAAACAGCAGGAAGCCAACGTTGATGCGTTGGCTTTTTTGATCGTGCTTTGGAACAAGTCGTCGAATTTCTAACAGGTTACTGGAGACCGAGTAGCTCTTTCAGTGTCTTGAGGTAGCGGCGGCTGACAGGCACTTCAAAGCCAGTCAGCGTGATGATCTCCGCTAATCCATTTTCCAACAGTTTGATCTCTTGGATCGATTTTATGTTGATCAAATACTGTCGATGACAACGGATCAAATCGGTTTTTTCTTCCAAGATCTTTAGCGTTAACTGTGAGGTTGCCGTTTGTGAGGAGCTACGAACATGCACACCACTGATATCCGAATAAGCGCACTCGACCGTTTGGCTCGCCATAATCACTATGCGGTTATGGCCGATACACGGGATCTGTTCTAAACGGCAAGGAGCAATGGCAGAGATGTCTTGTTCCGGCGCTTTGTGGTTCTGCTTGATGACCTTATTCAGACGACAAACACTCTTGTTTAATCGACAAGGTTCAACCGGCTTGAGTAGGTAGTCAAAAGCGTTATCTTCAAATGCTTGAATCGCATATTGGTCGTAGGCAGTGACGAATACCACGTAAGGCATGGTGTCTGGATCAAGCATGCTTAACAGTTCGATTCCGGTAACCTGCGGCATTTGGATATCCAAATACACCACGTCAGGCTTGAGCAGGTTGATCTGTTTAAGTCCTTCGATCGCGTTACTTGCTTGGCCGATGATTTCCACTTCTCCAGTTTCGGTCAGTAGTTCAATCAGTTCTTCGCGAGCAAAAAGCTCATCATCGACAACTAATGCCTTTAACATCCTACAATCTTCATCTTGGTTCTATCCCTGCTTGGTTCACGCTTTTCTTTGAAATGTCTGCTTCTAAATGTTTCAACTCGGAGCGAGTCGTCTCCGAAAATGCCCTTATTTCAGTATAGGTATGATAAAGCTCATTCGAGTGAATTGCTGTGGTTGAGATTCTATTTTTAGTGCTGAATCTTGTCCAAAGAAATTAGTGAGTCGTTTATCAACAATTTCCATGCCTAGTCCAACATGATCTTTCGATGGCTTTTGATAATTGCCCGCGTTGTCTTCAACGATCAACTTGACCCCACCCTTGAAAGCCTCGCTATAGATCTTCACTTTGCCACCTTCCAGCATGTTAGAAATCCCATGTTTGATGGCATTTTCGACTAGCGGTTGTAGGGTAAAGCTTGGCAGTTGCGACTCATACAGTTGTGGGTCGATATCCCATTCCACTTCTAGTCGATCAGTAAAGCGTGCTTTCTCTATGGTCAGATAAGCATTAACGTGTGCCAGTTCATCTTTGAGTTTTACCGTGTTGATGTTCTGCTTCAGGTTACTTCTAAAGAAGTGAGACAGATGTTGAATGAGCTCACGTGCTTTATCAGGGTCACGACGTGTAACGGCACTGATGGTGTTAAGTGCATTAAACAAGAAGTGTGGGTTCACTTGAGCGTGCAGCAGTTTGATTTCCGCTTGTGTCAGCAGCGTTTGCTGCTGCTGATAGTTGCTAAATAGGATCTGGCTCGATAATAGCTGAGCGATACCTTCACCCATCGACATATTGATGGTTGAGAATAGTTTCAGCTTTGGCTCATACAGTTTGATGGTTCCGATGACTTCGTTTCCTGCTCTTAACGGGATAATTAGCGCGGAGCCTAGCTTACAATCTTGCGAAAGGGAGCATTGGTACGGATTCTCTTTGCCATCAAGGTAGATGATGTCGTTCTGTTCCATCGAAGTGAGCGTGCTCTGCGATGAAATCGGCGTGTTCGGAATATGGTGTTCGTCACCAATGCCGATGAACGCGAGGATTTTTTCTCGGTCGGTGATCGCCACCGCACCAACGTTAGTCTCTTCGTAAATGATCCGCACGATTTTTTGCGCATTATCCGAATTGAATCCTCCATGCAAAATACCCACTGAACGCTCGGCGATGGTTAATGCGCGGCGTGAGAAAGTTGCCGAATACTTCTCGAAGATGGTTTTCCGATCTTGGATGATGCTCATGAACAGCGCCGCACCGACCGAGTTAGCAATGATCATTGGCGCGGCAATATCAGAAACCAGAGCATAGGACTGCTCGAATGGTTTCGCGACCGCTAACAGAATTAGCATCTGAATAATCTCTGCAAACAGGGTTACCGAGAAAACCACCAATGGATTAAACAGCTGGCTGGCTTTGTTCTTTCTCACTAGGTAAACGTGTAATAGGCCGCCAATCAAGCCTTCTGCTGTTGTTGAAATCGCGCAAGCTAGATCGGTGAATCCACCCAAAGAGTAACGATGGATACCGCCAGTAAAACCGACGGCAAAGCCAACGACAGGGCCGCCAAATAGACCACCCATTACCGCACCCATCGCGCGCGTATTGGCTATCGCGTCATTAATCTGCAGTCCAAAATAGGTGCCCATAATACAGAATAGGGAAAACAGAACGTAGCAGCTTATTTTATGACTTAAGCGTGAAGAGATGCTCAACAAAGGGAGAATCAATGGAGTTTTACTTAGCATGTAAGCAATCACTAAGTAGACACAGGTTTGTTGCAGCAGAGAGAGAATGAGTTCCATATTTTCACCTATTGAGACGCTTGTTAAGTGTAAAGCTCATTGCGTGGTAACGGTAGCTTTGCTTGTGTTTTCGTTGGTTATATCCAGTGACGATTGCTTCTCAATGCTGAGATACAGTAAAGCCCATCACAGAGGACGGGCTTTAGTCTTAATTCCCACGAATCACTGGGTGATTACGGGAGCAAGCGAAGTGTGTTGTTTGGCTGTTCTTTTGTCTCTCTATGAAGACGTATCTCTTGTTCTCAAGAGTCTGAAAGAACTATGCGGTTTTGGTGACGCCTTTTGCTTCTTTTTCTTCTTCATCAGCAAGGTCGATATCGCCTTTGCCTTTTGAAATTTTGATAACGTAAGCCGCAATTCCGAATGCACTCACCACGCCGATGATGGTTGAAAGCTGCATTGGTAGACCGAAGCCCAGTTGGCTGTTGTTCAAGATGAATGTGATGCACACAGACGTCATGAAGATAGCTGGAACCGTTGTTACCCAGTGCAGTTTGTTGTGACGAAGTAGGTAAGCCGAAGCTGTCCATAGCATCATGACTGCTGTTGATTGGTTAGCAAAACCGAAGTAGCGCCAGATGATACCGAAATCTACTTGAGTCAGGATGCCACCAAGAACGAATAGCGGTAGAGCCATTAGTAGGCGGTTACGCAGTGTCTTCTGTTCCATATTGAAGTATTCAGCAAGGATAAGACGGCTTGAACGGAACGCTGTATCACCAGAAGTGATAGGTAGGATAACTACGCCAAGGAAAGCAAGGATACCGCCAAATACACCCAGTAGGCCAAATGAAGCGCTGTATACCACGTTACCAGGGCCGCCGTTTGCAATCGCGTCAGACAAAGACTCAACTGAACCGAAGAATGACAGAGCAAGCGCACACCAGATTAGAGCGATGATACCTTCACCAATCATTGCACCGTAGAATACGAAGCGACCATTTTTCTCGTTTTCCATGCAACGCGCCATTAGTGGAGACTGAGTTGCGTGGAAGCCAGAGATAGCACCACAAGCGATGGTAATAAATAGAGCAGGCCAAAGCGGTAGATCATTAGGGTTCATGTTAGTGAACATGTCTTTCATCTCGAAGCCACCCATGATTTGGTGCTCGTCAGATAGACCAATCGCAGTGATTAGGCCAACAGACATAAAGATAAGCAGTGCACCGAACAGTGGGTAGAAGCGACCAATGATTTTATCGACAGGGACAATCGTTGCGATGATGTAGTAAGCAAAGATGATGACAACCATGGTGCTCGTAGACATTACGAAATCAGTTTGGTCGTTCACTAGGTTAGTGATCATACCTGCTGGAGCAGAAACGAATACCACACCAACAAGAAGCAGTAGAACAATGGCAAAGATGTTCATAAAGTGTTTTGCGCCATTGCCTAGGTAACGTCCAGTGATGGTTGGAACCGAAGCGCCACCATTGCGGATAGATAACATACCTGAGAAGTAGTCGTGTACGGCACCTGCGAAGATACAACCTAGCACGATCCAAAGCATTGCTGCTGGGCCGTAAAGGGCACCCATGATAGGGCCGAAGATTGGACCTACACCTGCAATGTTAAGCAGTTGAACTAGGTAAACCTTTGGCGTCGACATTGGAACGAAGTCCACGCCGTCTTGCTTGGTGTGAGCGGGTGTTTGACGCTTTTCATTGATACCGAAAATCTTCTCGATAAAGGCACCGTAAATAAAGTAGCCACCAATGAGTGCTGCAACACAGGTAAGAAACCACATCATAATTTGTTATCCCTGAATGTATTAATTAAGTCAGGGTGTATATTAAAGGAGTGTATGAGAAGAAACTTCCGCTATGAGAGTGAGTGGTCGAATAGCTAATTAAGTGGTGTTATAACTGATTGAGCGGTTTGTTCTCTTGCTTAAGAGGGCAACAACATACAATGAGTGGACATCAGTACGTGTTCAGCGGAGAATCGCCACAAAGGCAGCGCTTCGTCAGGAAGTGGTGAAGTAACAATATAAAGGATTGAAATGAAAAAAATAATAGCACTATTCGCCATGGCATTTAGCCTTGCAGGATGCAGCGCCAATGTTCAAGATTTAGCGGCCGAAGGCAATTGGCAAGAGATTGGCTATCGTGACGGTATCAAAGGTAACACTCAACGTTCTTACCAAGAGATGACTAAGCTTGGAACGGTAGACCAATCAAGCTACAGCAAAGGTTACTATCTAGGTGTTACTGAATACTGTAACCCAAACCATGCTTATCAAATTGGCTTATCTGGCCAAGTTTATGAAGGCGTCTGTTCAGGTACGGAAGACGCTCAACGTTTCCGTATGGAATGGCAGCGCGGCTGGGATGAGTTTTCTAACGACTACTAAGCTCAAATTAGCGATTAGAAAATAAAAAGACCAGTGCCGCATGTGTACTGGTCTTTTTGTATGTCGTTAAAGTCGCTGTCTAAATGAGATGCGACAAACCAAATTAAGATTACTGATTATTCTCGACCGCTTTTCTCAAAAAACCATTTTGTTGATCAAGTTGAGCCTTAGCTGATTCTAAATCTAACCCTGTCAGAATCATCAAAATAGATAGCTTCACATCATAATCGGTGGTTTTAAGTGTCGAAACTGCAAGGGCTTTATCACACTCCGTCGCTTGGATAACGATACGAGCAGCGCGAGCAACCAACTTTTCATTGGTCGCTTTTACGTCGACCATCAAATTTTGGTAGCTCTTACCAATACGAATCATGCTGGCAGTGGTCAGCATGTTGAGCACCAATTTTTGCGCGGTACCTGATTTGAGGCGTGTGGAACCGGTTAAGGCTTCTGGGCCAACCACTGGGCTTATCGCGATTTGAGCAATCTCAGCAATCGGAGAGCCAGGGTTACAAGACAGCGCAACCGTCACCGCGCCAATCTGATTGGCGTAGTTGAGTGCACCAATTACGTAAGGTGTGCGGCCACTAGCCGCGATGCCTACCACGACATCATTTTCTGAAAACTGAATTGCATTCAGATCTTCAATACCGAGAGTCAGCGAATCTTCCGCGCCTTCTTTGGCTTTCAAAATCGCTTCGGGTCCGCCAGCAATGAGACCGATAACCATCTTGTCTGAAACGCCAAAAGTCGGTGGGCATTCTGAGGCATCTAACACACCTAATCGACCACTGGTACCTGCACCCATATAAATCAGTCGGCCACCGTTTTGAAAGGCATGAGCGATCTTATCAACCGCTTTCGCGATCTGTGGCAGTTCCGCTTCGATCGCTAAAGGCACTTGTCTATCTTGTTGGTTAATCTTTTCAACCACTTCGAGAGAGGTGAGCAGATCAATATCCATAGTGTCAGGGTTTCTCCCCTCCGAAACGAGGTGCGAGAGCGCTGATATGAGAGCGTCGTTACTCATAATGATCCTTAAATGGTGATTCTAAAATGATGGTTCTAAAATTGTTTAGACAGCACCGTGAAGTCAGTATTGTTACTAAGTTATCACGGCTATCAAGTTAATCTGCACGATATAGAACGCCTAGAGAGGCCGCTCTGCTTGCGCCAGTCACTTCTGGTAAATTGCTTGGCAGTTGATGAACATGACGTTGAGCAAGCCACGCAAAGGCCATGGCTTCCATATAATCGGCATCAACGCCTTTACTGGTCGTTGAATCAACGTCCCAACTCGGAAGCAGTTCTACCAACCTTTTCATTAACAATGGGTTTCGTGTACCACCGCCACACACATACAGTGCAGGTTGGTTACCCAAGCGATAAGTTCCCACTTCATTGGCTATCGTCAATGCGGTGTATTCACAAAGTGTGCGCTGAACATCTTCTGCTGCAAGGTATTTAAATTCTGTAAGTTGTTGTTCTAGCCACGGTAGATTAAACAGCTCTCTACCAGTGCTTTTCGGTGGTAGTTGAGATAGATAAGATTCACTTAGAAGCTGTTCGAGCAAGGCTTGATTAAGTTGGCCTTTAAGCGAAAATTGCGCATCACGGTCAAACTTTTCCCCCGTGTGTTTATCTACCCAAGCGTCCATTAACATATTGCCCGGGCCAGTATCATAGCCAAGCGTAGGATGATTAGGGCGCAATACTGAAATGTTCGAGATACCACCAATATTCAACACCACAACCGAGCTGTCTTGCGGGTGAAAAATAGTGTGGTGGAAAGCCGGTACTAACGGTGCCCCTTGCCCGCCAAGCGCCATGTCTTTACGTCGAAAATCAGCGACTGTTTGAATCTGTGTTTTAGCGGCAATGATATTGGCATCACCCAACTGCATGGTAAATGGAGAATCACCCGTTGGTTGGTGGAATACCGTTTGGCCATGGTTACCAATCGCAGTCACAGAAGATGCAGGCGTACCTGACTTGTCGAGAAGTTGCAAAACCGCATCAGCAAATAGATGACCAAGCTGGTGGTCTAGTTCACCAATAGCAATCAAATCCGTTTTCTGACCAATACAAACTTCAAGCAGACGCGCTTTGAGCTCATCAGGCATAGGGAACTCATCATGAGCGAGTAACGTGATACCAGTGTCTTCTATCGAAACTAAGGCCGTATCAACGCCGTCCATACTCGTTCCCGACATCACACCGATATACAGTTCTTTATGATCCATTCCTAAGCTCTTGCCCTGCATTCTTAAAGTCTTCCACAGATTGGTTTAAAAACATTGTAAAGCAAATTTAAAGAGAATAATCTCGGGAAGTTTATGAAATTAGGTTTAATAAGGGATAAATATGGGACCGTTGTGGGTAGATGTTGCGGGCTATGAGCTAACAGCTGAAGACAGAGAAATTTTAGAGCATCCAACTGTTGGTGGTCTCATCTTATTTGCTCGAAATTACCACGATAGCAAACAGCTTTCGGCGTTAAACAAAGAGATCCGCAAGGTAGCGAAACGTCCTATTTTGATTGGTGTTGACCAAGAAGGTGGCCGAGTTCAGCGCTTCCGCGATGGATTTTCAATTATCCCTGCCGCTCAAGAATTCGCGACTAAGAATAATGGTGAGCAGTTAGCAGAACAGGCCGGTTGGTTGATGGCGGCGGAATTGATTGCCCATGATATCGATCTGAGCTTTGCGCCTGTATTAGATAAAGGTCACGACTGTAAAGCGATTGGTAGCCGAGCGTTTGGTGAAGATATTGATACTATCGTTCGCCACAGTAGTGCTTTTATTAAGGGCATGAAATCGGTTGGCATGGCGACAACAGGCAAGCACTTCCCAGGACACGGCGGTGTGATTGCTGATTCGCACCTTGAAACGCCTTACGATCCTAGAGACGACATCTTTGAAACCGACATGGCCATCTTCAAGGCTCAAATTGAAGCTGGAATATTAGATGCGATGATGCCTGCGCACGTGGTTTTTTCGCACTATGATGATCAGCCAGCGAGTGGCTCTGAGTATTGGTTGCAGAAAGTATTGAAGCAACAGCTTGGATTTAAAGGCTTGGTGTTCTCTGATGACCTAACTATGGAAGGTGCTGCGATTATGGGTGGGCCAGCCGATAGAGCGAAGGCTGCTCTGAATGCGGGGTGTGACATGGTGTTGATGTGTAATAAGCGAGATGCACAAATTGAGGCTCTTGATCACTTAGCGATTCAAGAGGTGCCTTTAGCCAACTCATTGCTTAAAAAGCACAGCTTTGATTTATCGACGCTTCACTCGGATAGTCGATGGAAAAAGGCCTCAGAGCAAATTAAGCGAATGTTAAACGCTGGGTGATATAATAAACACTCTATAAGTTTGAAGAAGGCGATATGAGAAATATCGCCTTTTTTGTATGTGTGGGGCGCGGTTTAAACTGGTTTGTGTACCAGAATGAATTAAAGAGGATGTGTAAATTTTAATTTACAGCAAATGTTTTTTATTGTTTACACTTGCAATCGTTTTTGTAGCTGTTATTGTGTTTTTAAAGATTGTTAGCCCAAATAGAAATGTTGGGTGTAAAAATAAATATACAGGTTGAGTTATGCAGAAAAGTGAATTAAGCAATGTCAATATCATCGACGAACAGGTACTGATTACTCCAGAGGAGTTAAAAGCAAAACTGCCTTTGAGTGATAATGCTCGTCGTTTCATTCAAGAGTCTCGTGAAACTATAGCAAATATCATTCATAAGAAAGATCATCGCATGCTTGTAGTATGTGGCCCATGTTCTATCCATGATATTGAAGCTGCAAAAGAGTACGCGAAACGCTTAAAAGATTTATCTGAGCAGCTTAGCGACCAACTGTATATTGTAATGCGTGTTTACTTTGAGAAGCCTCGTACCACTGTTGGTTGGAAAGGCTTGATCAATGACCCACATCTAGATGGTACGTTCGATATTGAGCATGGTCTGCATGTTGGTCGTGAGCTACTTGTTGAACTCGCTGAGATGGAAATTCCACTAGCGACAGAAGCGCTAGATCCAATCAGCCCACAATACCTAGCAGATACATTCAGCTGGGCTGCGATTGGCGCACGTACTACTGAATCTCAAACTCACCGTGAAATGGCAAGTGGCCTTTCAATGCCAATCGGCTTTAAGAACGGTACTGACGGTAACTTAGGTACTGCAATTAATGCGATGCAGGCTGCTTCTTCTAGTCACCGTTTCATGGGTATCAGCCGTGAAGGTGAGGTTGCACTGCTAACGACTCAGGGTAACCCAAACGGTCACGTTATTTTACGTGGCGGTAAGCAAACGAATTACGATTCAGTATCAGTACATGAATGTGAACAAGAATTGGGTAAATCTGGTTTAGAAGCTGCGTTGATGGTTGATTGCAGCCACGCAAACTCTCGTAAAGATTTCCGCCGTCAACCGTTGGTTGCTGAAGACGTTATCCACCAAGTGCGTGAAGGCAATAAATCGATTATTGGCCTGATGATTGAGAGCCACATTAACGAAGGTAATCAGCCGTCAGATATTCCTCTCAATGAGATGAAATACGGCGTTTCTATTACCGACGCGTGTATCAATTGGGAGTCAACTGAGGCACTATTGAAACATGCACATACGGAGTTAGTCCCGTTTTTAGAGAACCGCCTGAAAGGTTAGTCAGAGTTTAAATTTAAGTGCCTCATCTTATGGGGCATTTTAAGATCTGTTGCTAACGAACTTGCATCAGTGCAGGCTTATAGATTAGTACGGGCTTATAGATTAGTAAGGAATAAAATGGCCGTTGAACTGAACGAATTACGCGACCAAATCGATGCTGTCGATAAACAAATGTTGGATTTACTGGCTCAACGACTGGCTCTAGTAGAGAAAGTCGGCGAAGTAAAAAGTGAGCATGGTTTACCTATTTATGTACCGGAACGTGAAGCCGCGATGTTGGCGTCTCGTCGTCAAGAAGCCGAGAAAATAGGGGTTCCGCCACAGTTAATCGAAGATATTTTGCGTCGTACTATGCGTGAGTCTTATGCCAGTGAGAAAGATTCTGGTTTTAAGTGCCTTAACCCAGAGTTACGTTCAGTGGTTATCGTTGGTGGTAATGGTCAACTTGGTGGTCTGTTTGGCCGTATGTTCAAGCTTTCTGGTTACGAAGTTAAAATCCTTGGCAGCCAAGATTGGGATAGAGCCGACAAGATTTTAGATAATGCTGGCCTTGTAGTTGTAACGGTTCCAATTCACCTGACAGAAGGTGTGATTGCGAAGCTGGGTAACCTACCAAGCGATTGTATTCTGTGTGATCTGACGTCGATTAAATCAAAGCCTCTACAAGCAATGATGAACATGCACCAAGGCCCAGTGGTTGGGTTGCACCCAATGTTTGGTCCTGATGTTCCAAGCCTTGCGAAACAAGTGATTGTTTACAGCGATGGGCGTGGCTCTGAAAGCTACCAATGGTTACTGAATCAATTTGGTATTTGGGGCGCGAGCCTTTGCCAGATGGATGCTGCTGAACACGACCATGGCATGACTCTGATTCAAGCACTACGCCACTTCACCTCTTTTGCTTACGGCTTGCACCTAAGTAAAGAGAACCCGAACATTGATCAACTTCTAAAGCTAAGCTCGCCAATCTACCGACTTGAGATTGCGATGGTTGGTCGTCTGTTTGCTCAAGACCCGAACTTATACGGTGATATCATTCTTTCTTCGGATGAGAATATTGAGATGATTCGACGTTTCCATAGTCGTTTCGGTGAAGCATTAGAAATCTTGGATGGGAAAGATAAAGCCAAATTCGTTGATAGCTTTAATCAAGTCAGTGATTGGTTTGGCGACTACTCGCAGCAGTTCTTGCAAGAGAGCCAAAATCTTTTAAAGCAAGCGCATGACTCGATTCATCGTGGCTGATACTGATTTGAAATCATAAAAAAGAGCGACCATCTGGTCGCTCTTTTTGTTTGTGCTGAACGCTATGAAAACATTTGGCCTACAGTAGGCTAATAGCAGTTAGATCATCATAGGCCAAACCAACAGATCTTATCTATTAACAACTAGTTAGTCGTGATAGGTTTTTTGCTCTCTTCACTCGATACTGTGTCGATGGTCGAGCTAATGTAAGGCACATTCGTCAGGTTGATTTGCAAGCGAACCACATTATCAATCAGTTGAACCAGTGGACCCCACTTAACCTTTTTCTCTTTCTCGAACACGTAGTTGAAGTTCTCCGGTGTCCAATCCATCAAGTATTGAGGGTTCAATGAACGACCAAGGAAGCGTACTTCATAATGCAAGTGTGGCCCGGTTGAGTTACCTGAGTTACCACAGCTTGCAATCACATCACCTTTACTCACAAACTGACCGCTGCGAACTTTGAATTTTTGTAGGTGCGCGTAAGAACTCATGAAACCAAACGAGTGACGCATAGTAATAAAGTTACCGAAGCCTTTTTTACTTGGGCGTACCGTTTCAATGACTCCATCTGCGGGCGCTACAATATCTTCACCACGCTTACACGTTAGATCGATACCAGTATGTACATGGCGTTTACCTGAAATAGGGTTAGTGCGGCTACCATAAGAAGAAGAGATACGTTGATAAGCCATAGGACTGTCGTTTGGAATCAAACGGAACATCGTCGCTCTTACTGCTGAATCTACCGCCGCAGCATCAATGCGATCTTCTAAAGAGACATCATCGGTAAGCAGTTCTTCATCAGCAAGACCCAGCACGGATTCCACATCAAATACACGCTTACCAAGCAGTTGAATGGTGCCTTCTTTTTCTGTCAGTGTTTGCGATAACGAGTGATTGGTTTCTACCTGCTCAGCGTAAAGAAACTCGGTTTGCTCTTTTTCAACAATCAGCGTTTCAATCAACTGTTGTGCATCGCCTGCTTGCATCGCGAGCTCTTGTTTACCTTCGAAGTGCATGTATGCAGCTCCGCCAATTAACAGTGGCACTGAAAAAATGGCAGTGGTGCACATGAGCACGGCTTTTCGGCCGAAGTAAAACGTCTGTTCCCCTTGGTTAGAGGGAATAGTAATGGAAATTTTTTTAGACATGGTTCTGTATTAACTAAATGCTTCTAATAGAAAAAAGGGTAATGGAGATATTATTCCTTACCCAAATCGGTAAGGTGTTCAATCTCTCTATAAAGCAGTTCATCGTCGCCGACATTAAGCTCAACAAGGCGCTTAAGGTGGCTAATACTATCAATATCTAAATGCTCTATGCGTAAACGCATTGAGGTATTGATGGTAGAGACTATCGTTGCTTCTAACTGAATATTGATATCACTGTTGGTGAGCTTAAAGCTGACTTGAACAGGAGCATCGTGGCTGAGTTGCTGCCATTTATCACACTGAATGAGTAAACCATGAAGAGATAAGTCTTGCACCGAGCCTGATACTTTTACTTGTCCTTGTGAGATCTCAGTCGGGACTTGATAAATAACTCGTGAAAATTGACGTCTTTCAAGCATAGGTAATTTCTCTATATCAATAGGTAAATAGTAAGCCAGATATATCAAAGGCCGCTATTATCGCGGCCTTTGTTCAAAATACAAGCTAATTTACTTAGCAATACGCTTGTACTTGATACGGTGCGGTTCAGCCGCTTGTGCGCCCAGAGTCTTTTTCAGCCACTCTGTGTATTCAGTATAGTTACCTTCGTAGAAGTTAACTTGACCTTCATCACGGTAGTCTAAGATATGGGTCGCAATACGGTCAAGGAACCAACGGTCATGCGAGATAACCATTGCACAGCCAGGGAACTCAAGCAGCGCTTCTTCAAGTGCACGTAGAGTTTCGACATCAAGGTCATTGGTTGGTTCATCGAGTAGCAGTACGTTGCCGCCCGCTTTCAGCAGTTTAGCAAGGTGAACACGGTTACGTTCACCACCAGAAAGCTGACCGATGATTTTCTGTTGGTCGTTGCCTTTGAAGTTGAAACGAGAACAGTAAGCACGTGCAGGGATTTCGAAGTTGTTGATCTTAATGATATCAGCGCCTTCAGAGATCTCTTGGAATACTGTTTTTGTGTCATCCATGCTGTCACGGAACTGATCAACAGAAGCAAGCTTAACCGTTTCGCCTAATTCAACTGAACCTGAATCTGGCTGTTCTGCGCCGCTTAGCATCTTGAATAGTGTTGATTTACCTGCACCGTTGGCACCCACGATACCCACAATAGCGCCTTTAGGCATGCTGAATGATAGGTCGTCGATAAGAACGCGATCACCAAATGACTTAGTTAGGTTCTTAACTTCAAGTACCTTGTCACCTAAACGCTCACCTGGCGGGATGAACAGTTCGTTGGTTTCGTTACGCTTCTGGTATTGGCCTGTCGTTAGTTCTTCAAAACGAGCCATACGAGCTTTAGACTTAGCCTGACGGCCTTTAGGATTCTGACGAACCCATTCAAGTTCTTTCTCGATCGTCTTTTGACGTGCGCTTTCACCTGATTTTTCTTGTTTCAGACGCTCATCTTTCTGTTCTAGCCAAGATGTGTAGTTACCTTCCCATGGAATACCTTCACCACGGTCAAGTTCTAGAATCCAGCCAGCAGCGTTGTCTAGGAAGTAACGGTCGTGGGTAATTGCCACAACAGTACCGCTGTAATCAACAAGGAAGTGCTCAAGCCAAGCGACTGATTCTGCATCCAAGTGGTTAGTTGGTTCATCAAGAAGCAGCATGTCTGGCTTCTCTAGAAGTAGACGACAGATCGCAACACGACGACGTTCACCACCGGATAGGAGTTCGATTTTCGCATCCCACTCAGGAAGACGAAGTGCGTCAGCTGCACGCTCTAGAGCTGTCTCTAGGTTATGACCGTCTTTCGCTTGGATCAGTGCTTCTAGTTCGCCTTGTTCTTTAGCGAGCGCATCGAAATCTGCATCTGGTTCAGCGTAAGCTGCATATACTGCATCGATACGCTTAAGTGCGTCTGCAACATCAGAAACTGCTTCTTCTACGATTTCACGCACTGTTTTTGATTCGTCTAGTACAGGCTCTTGCGGTAGGTAACCGACTTTAAGACCTTGTTGTGCACGAGCTTCACCATCAATATCAGTATCAATACCAGCCATGATACGTAGTAGGGTAGATTTACCTGAACCATTTAGACCCAAAACACCGATTTTAGCGCCAGGAAAAAAGCTAAGAGAAATGTCTTTAAGAATTTGACGCTTAGGTGGAACAGTTTTGCTCACCCGAGACATGGTATATACGTATTCAGCCATTGCCGATCGATCCTAATTTATTGTTCAAAATTGTCGTCTATTTTATACCAATATCCCCAAAGATGTTACTCCTAGGACAGAAAAGCCATTCTTGAACTAATCCTTACCTATTATTGTCACATTGGTTATTAAAACTATATTTAATAAGCTTCTGAGGCGAAGTGTTAAATATTAATAATATTTACACTCAATCTCTTTACATTTGATGTGATGTCGGGCGTAAATAGACTTCACGTATTCATACACGCACTAAGGAAAGAGCGAATGTTTTTCCGCATTGGTAATACGAAAATTGCTGTGGCTGCATCGGCAATTTTGTCTTCATTTTCACTGGCTCCGATGGCTATGGCTAGCAATGCCTCCGAGCTTGAAATGCAGCGTGATGTTTATGACAGAGCGCAAGAGGTTTTAGACAACCGTGATCTAGAAGCTTACTCTGCGCTACGTAACAAAATTCAAACATATCCGTTAACGCCTTACACTGATTATCGCGCTTTCTTATTAGGCTTAGGTGATCGCACACCTGCTGAAGTGGATGCCTTTATTGAAGAGAATAAAGCCCTACCATTTTCGAACCGTATGCGTGCGCCTTATTTAGATTTATTGGCGGCTCAAAAACAGTGGAAGACGATCCTTGAGTTTCAAACCAAAGAGCCTGTTGGTGAAAAATATCAATGTATCTACTACCGTGCGAATTATGAGCAAGGAAACAAAGAGCTCGCCTTCAAAGGTGCTAAGCAGCTTTGGTTGAGTGGCAGTGGTGTCGATGATAGCTGTGATCCGCTCTTCGAAAGTTGGGATGAAGCGGGTTTAAGAACGGATGAGCTGATATTACAGCGAATGCTATTGGCGTTTGATAAACGAAACGGCAAGTTAATGACCTATCTGATCAAGCAATTGGATCATGATGAGTCAATTGCTCAAGCTAAGCAGATGAAGGCGTTGTACAACAAGCCTGAAAATGTACTCGCGTTTGCTAAGAAGCACCCAGCGAATGAATTCTACCAAGCTCAAACCGAATTTGGTTTCGAGAAGCTCGCAAGGAAATCAGCAAGCAGCGCTCAAGAGGTTTTTGATGATGTTGTGAAAGCTCAAAAGTTTTCGAAAGAAAAATCCCAAGAGCTAGCGGATTACTTAACGTTCCGCTTGATCAATACCGACTCTGAAGAGTTGATGGCGTGGCGAGACAAAATGCTCGCGAGTTCATCAAAGCAAGTCTTGTTGGAAAGACGTGCTCGCTTAGCGATTCAGCATGCAGATTGGACTGGCTTGAAAGAGTGGATTGCGCGCTTAGATGATAAGCATCAGGCTTCGCTTCGCTGGCAGTATTGGCAGGGTAGAGCAGAGATAGCACTCGGTGATACTGCTAAGGGTAACAAACGACTGTCAGATATCTTGGGTCAGCGTAATTTCTACAGTGTGGCTGCGGCTAAGCAGTTAGGTAAGCCAGTTCAGTACCCAACATCGACACTCAAATACAACGCTGAAACAGTAAAGCCATTTGAGACCTCTTTGGTTCGAATCGGCGAGCTGATTGACCGAGATAAAATTGCGGCAGCGAAGAGTGAATGGCGTTGGTTGTTAACCAATGCTGATAAAGATCAGAAATCAATGCTCGCAGCCCATGCTGCGACGCAGCGTTGGAACCACTTTACAGTGACAGCGAGCATCTCTGCGAAGATGTGGGACAACATAGACCTACGCTTCCCTGTTGCTCATAAGTGGTGGTTTAATTTCTACGCCGAAAAGCACGATATAGACCCGATTACCTTAATGTCTTTAGCGAGACAAGAGAGTGCGATGGATTCTGAAGCTCGCTCTCCAGTTGGCGCGCGTGGCATCATGCAAATTATGCCAAAGACGGCGCAATATACGGCGAACAAACATAAGATTAAATATCAGGGCAGCGATGATCTTTATGATGTCGGCAAGAACATTGAGATTGGTAGCCACTATCTAGATGGCCTATTAGCTCAATATGATAACAACCGTATTTTTGCATTTGCTGCTTATAATGCAGGCCCGAGTCGTGTGAAACAATGGCGTTCACGCAGCGATGAAAAGCTCGATGCATTTGCTTTTATCGAAATGATTCCATTCAAAGAGACTCGTGGCTACGTTCAGAATATCTTGATGTTTGAGACTTACTATCGAGATATCTTGGGCGAGAAAGGGATGTTTTTAGCGCCCCATGAGGCCGAAACGAAATACTAGGGGTTCGGTACTTTCTCCGAAACTGAGTCATATTAAAGGCAGTGAGTGCGAACCAGTTCCACTTGCTGCCTTTTTACATTGGATCAAAGCAAGTGTTTCGGTATAAAGTGTTAAACGCTTTCAATCATTAAGCGGCTACTTCAAGCCAAAATTTAAAAGTAAGTGTAGAGATATGGCATCACAACCTGAATATGAGAATTGGCAACAACTAATGGATTTGGTAAAAACAGCGGCTGAGAAAGATCAGCATGAACTGTTGTTGACCATGATGATGACACCTGATGAGCGAGATGCTTTGGTCGCTCGAGTGAATATTCTTTGTGAACTCATGAAAGGGGACATGTCACAAAGACAGGTGAGCCAAATGTTAGGTGTGGGTGTGGCTACGATCACGCGAGGCTCTAATGAGCTAAAGGCTAAATCTGAGCAAGAGAAAGCGGCAATTGCAGAGCTGTTACTTAAGTAAGCATTTAAACAGTAAGCCTAAGAACTTGATAAAAACGCTAACCATAGGTTAGCGTTTTTTGTTTTTATCCCGCTCAATGATATTACCTCTAGAGAGGCGAAATATCGTGTTTCTTAAACAAGACTAAGCAGGGAAGTGCTTAGGGTTAACAAATGGGATCAGCGCTAGGATTAAAGCTTGGCTATATACAGAACTGCGAGATAGTTGGTTATGTGTCAATAAGCCAATCGCACCGCCTTTTTGTTTTATGTTGTCGGTGCCGAAGACTTCATCCATCACATCACCTAGCTCATTCGCATGCTGGAGTTTATCAAGCACAACGGGTGGCAGCATCAAGCTTGCAGATCGAGATTCTCCGCGCTGACCGTTTGCTTCAACGACCATCCAAGCAAATGTAACCTTTCCTTCTATTCCAGACTCTAATCCAACATAAAAATCCGCATCAGGTTGAGCTTGAGTTGCGTTGTAAACGCGATTTACCGCACCTTGATAAGTCTCGTCGTTGCTCATCGGTTGATCAGAGACACCGCTAGGGACGCTGATGCCTTTGAAATCAAATTCAGTATCAGGAAAAGCAGATAAGAATGCACTTTTAACGGCGTTAATTTTAGCTGGGTTCAGCGATGCGATGATTACAGATTTCATGTATTGGATTCTTTTTTTTATCGATTAAATTGAGTTGATGTTGTCGGTACCAATCACTCAGTTCTTCTAATGGCATAGGTTTACCGAAGTAATAGCCTTGCAGCATATCGCACTGTGCTTCTTGCAACCACTGATGCATGCTTTCAGTTTCGATGCCCTCGGCTGTGACCTTCTTACCCTGAGCATGACATAACCCGATAACCGGTTTCACTATGTTCTGATTATCGGTCTCAATTAAGGTGTCTAAAAAGGCTTTATCGAGCTTAATTTTTTGAGTTGGATACTGCACCAGTTGAGTGATGGAGGTGTAGCCAGATCCAAAGTCATCAATGGCTAATCGATATCCCATATCAGAGAGTTCGTTAAGCAGCGGAAAACCTTCAGAGTTTGAGTAAAAGGTTTCGGTAATTTCAAAATCAATCAAACTCGGCGGAATTCGATTTAAATCGGCGTGCTCTTTGATGAAGTCAGCAAGATCAGTCGTTTCAATCCCAGCAGAAGATAAGTTAACCGATAACTGAATTGAGTGATCAAATTGAGCCTGAAGTCGATGAAAAGAAGCAAATGCATTCTGAATGACCCACTGATCAACCTGATCGAATAATCCTGTTTGCTCGGCAATTGGAATGAATTCATCAGGTGGAACCAAGCCTAGTTGCTCCGAATTCCAACGTAATAACACCTCAACACCAATAACATGGGTTCCTGTTGAATCCATGTACGGCATATAAACGAGCCTAAATTCATCATCAAAGTTCTTGTCTCTGAGTGCGCGCTCAATGTTTGCTTGGCGTTGAATCGCTTTGTCTAAATCTCGTGAATAGTCAGCAAATTGGTTTTTACCTGCACGTTTGGCTTGGTACATCGCGGTATCAGCGTTCGACAGTAGCTTTTCGATGGAGTGGCCATCGTTGGGGTAGGTCGCAATACCAATACTGACCGTGATCGGAAAGCTCCCTGATTCTGTGATAAAACCTTTTTGTAGTGGCGTCAGTAAGCTCTCAGAGAATCTATGCGCGATATTCCCTTGGCGAGTAGGGGCGTTAATGTACACAACGAACTCGTCTCCAGAAAGTCGGGCTGGCATACAATGAGCGTCAAATTCTGTTTTATAGTGGCTACAAATATCGGAAATACGCTGAGCAAAACTGACCAGAATGGAGTCGCCGATTTGATGTCCATATTTGTCGTTCACAAACTTGAAGTTATCTAGGTCAAAGTAGAGAACCCAGGTTTCGGTATTGGAGCTAGGCTTAGGTAATGATTGCTGAACGAAGGTTTGAAATTGATGCCTATTGGCTATTTGGGTTAATTGATCATTCTCGGCCAATAGCTTGGTCTGTTGGTAGGTGTTATCTAACTCTTGGTACATGTCGTAAAAACGCTGTGATAGGCGGCCAAGCTCATCACGAGTGCCTAAACGTTCGATGTTCTTACGTTGTTTTTTCTCGACTTGCTGCAGTTGTCGGTCGAGTCGTGTTATCGGGGATATCACACTGCGAGACAAAAGCATGAGTAGCAGAGCAACCGTCACAAACGCGGATAGTGCAAAGGACAAACTCAGCTTATTCCAAATTGATTCGAGCTTGTTTTCCAATAGGAATGGCGCCGGGTCAACTGTGGCGTAAAGTTCTGGCGCAAGCTTGACTGAGTGGGTCACATTATTTTCCAGAGAAACCGCTATAGATGTGAAGAATAAGCTGGTTTGGTAGTCGAACTCTATCTGTTTTCTCAGCGCATTAAATTTATCGAGAGAGACTGACACAACAACAAAGAACACATCGTCGGGGTGATTGTTTGCGGTTGGGAAAATCGTTTTTTTGTCTACCTTCTCGTAGTGAACCAACATCCCTTCACCTTGAGAGTTTTGAATATAGTTGGTACTTGATGCTGCTAAGGTGTCTCGATAGTACTGATCCACAAAATCCAATATTTTGCTGTCAATCTGAGTGCGTGAGTCGCTGTTATTATCAGCGTAATAACTCAATTTTCGCTGACTATTGAGAAGCGCTAACCCGGTATAGCTTTCATCGTCATCTTGCAAGAAGTGTATGGCTTCTCGAAGGTTACTAACCAGTTCAAGATCGCGAGATAGGTTTTGTTCAGTGAGAAAGTAACGCTTCACCATGTCACTTTGGGTCAAGGTGTAAGAGTAGCTATTTAGGAACGAGCGAGACTGTCGAAAATATCCTGCCAACTTTTCCATGTTTAGCTGAAGTGCGTTGTCTTCGCGTTTGATAAAACTGCTTTTCTGCGTTGAATAAATAATATAGCTAGAAGCTGCGGTACTGATCAGTATCACAGGGGTTATCAGTAGTAAGATTTTAGTACTTAGCTTCATAGTTAATGACAACACTATTTATAATTTAAGCGCGTAAGTTTATGTTACTTAATACTTACTCGCTATTAATTACACGTAGTTCGATGATTTCCTGTGAAGGGGGTAAGGTTTTGTCTTTATTGATAAAAAAGCCACTAATGAGTTTTTTGTTAAGAAGGTGTTGAATGGTGTGGGTTAGAAGGCATGCACAGCCAGTGAAATAATCGAGTCATGTCTCAGAAATATGTAGTGTGAGTATTCCTGAGTACGAGTTATTCCACTAGCCGCTGGTTTTAGCATTTGGCCTGCTCTAGGCCAAATACTTATAGCAGATTTAAACTTATGCCAGCTGTAAACGTTTGTTCGTTAAAAACTTATGTTTGCCAAAAGCTTATGTTCACCAAAGCTTATGTTCACCAAAGCTTATGTTCACCAAAGCTTATATTCGCTGAAAACTTATGTTTGTTAAGAGCTTATGTTCGCTAAAAGTTTATGTTCATTAAAAGCTATGACAACTTAACCTGCGTGGCTTTGATGTTTTCACTTGGATAACAACCCAACACTTTAAGGTGACGAGTAATGGCAGTTAGTTCCGTTATCGCTTGCTGCATATTATCTGCATCCAAATGTGCTTCTAAATCAACGTAGAACATCTCTTCCCATGGGTTGCCCATGATAGGACGAGATTCCAGCTTAGTCATGTTGATACCCAAGCGTTGTAGGATTAGTAGAGTTTCTACCAAAGAACCCGCCTCTTGAGAAGTCGACATGATCAGTGTCGTTTTAGCTGGGATTTGAGTTGATACTTCTACCGGTTTACGTGCTACAACGATGAAGCGAGTGTGGTTCTCAGTTTGGTTTGCAATGTTGCCTTGGATTGGCTGAAGCCCATAAAGCTTGCCGCTCGATGCATTGCCAATTGCTGCCACATCATCGCCCTCCAGATCTTTAACCTTCTTCATTGCATCAGCTGTACTTGCGCAAGACTCAAGGCTGACACCTTTAAGACGACTCAAAAACTCACTGCACTGTTGGTGAGGTTGTGGGTGTGAATAGAGGGTTTTGATGTCTTCTAAACGAATATCATTTTTCGCAACCAAGCAGTGTTCAATTGGTTGAGACAGTTCACCAACGATATAAAGCGTTGTGTGTTGCAGTAGGTCGTAGACCTCGTTGATTGAACCTGAACTGGTGTTCTCAATCGGCAACACACCGTAGTCTGCATGACCAGATTCCACCGTCGATGCCACTTCTTTGAAATGATTGCAGTTAAGCTCTATTAATTCCATATTCTTACGGCTGAAATATTCACGGCTAGCAAGGTGAGAATATGATCCCTTAGAACCTAAGAATGCAACGCGAGCCAGAGGTTTACGGCTTTGCGGGTTCGCTAGGTTTTGTAAGTATGACTGCTGTAGTAAAACTGAATCTTCGATGATGGTGTGAAACAGTTTAGTAATGTACTGCGCATCAAGCTCATATTTATCTTTACCGTTGTTAATCAGCTTAACCAGAAGTTGCTGCTCACGAACGGCATCGCGTACAGGCTTTGATGTTTCTACCTTGCTTTTCGCAACTTCGATACTGAGTTTGCGACGTTCGGAAAGTAAACTCAGCAGTTCGTCATCTAAATCATTAAGACGAAGGCGGATATCATCCAGTGAAATTGAGCGGTCAGTCATAAATGTGTCCTTATAAAAAAGCCTCCCTAGTGTGGGAGGCTTCTTGTTCGTTTTTGACTTGTTTTTCTAAAACGACTCAGCCTCCGATTTACGGAAGAAAAAAGAAGTCAAAAATAAACAAAGATTGAGTGTGCATAAAAAGTGATTGTTTTATGAATGTTTAAACACAATAAGCAAGCGAGCTACGAGCGTCAAGCAAAAAAATAGCGCCCTGAGGCGCTATTTTTTAATCTGTTCTCTTTCCTTATTCTACTTCAGCTTCTAGCTCTTCGATTTCAGGCTTTTCAGCGCGGCGCGCTTCAGGTTTATGGCGTAGCTTGTTGAGTTGACGCTCTAGTTTTTGTTCTACTTCGTTGATAGCTACGTAGAGGTCGTCATGGATTGATGAAGCAACAAGTTGGCCTTTTGGTACGGTTAGAACCGCTTCAAATTTTTTCTTCTTGTTTGGTTCTTCGCTAAAGCTCGCTTGGCAGCCAATGATGTCTACTTGCCATTTATCCAGCTTTTTAAATTTGCTTTCTATGTGATCACGGATTGCAGAGGTAATGTCGATGTTTTTACCAGTGATGTTCATTTTCATAGAAGTTTTCCTCTGTTGTATCCCTCATGGGTTAACTTCAGATTACGACTTCTAGGAATAAAGAATGTGATCTAGATCTTGTTTTGGTTGGGTGGGATAAGCATTAAAATCAAATGTGATCTCACGCAAATCTTAGTATCTTTTTGGCGAAAAATGCTTGTTATCTCTATGAAAAACGATAACTTGGAGGCAAGGCTTCGCTAAAAATTAAACCAGTTTTTAGGGGCGTCCTACAGCCTATGGAAAGTGCTTGATTGAAATTTACTCAATAGTGTTTTGTGATATAGGTCTCGCGTTCTAGATCGCTACGTAAGCTTCTTCAGAATTAGATAAACAAAAGCCGCATAAGTTTTCTTATGCGGCTTTTGTGTTTTTAATTTGCCTTAGTGCCTTAGTGCCTTAGTGCCTTAGCTCCCCTGGCTCTTAGGGTTGAAGACAAACTAATCGTTTGTTTTGAGTAGTCTGGCTGTCCCATTTTCTCGGATAGCATTGATAGCATTGATAGCATTGATAGCATTGATAGCTTGTAACTGCTTATAGATTACAAAGTAACGGTTGATGTTGGCGACATAGGTCACCGGTTCTTTGCTCACGTATTTACGAGTGATGATTTCTACGTTTTTAAACCAGATGTTTGGGTTGTAACCTTTCTGCTTGGCAATGCGCCTCATCTTTCTGATCTTAGCAGGACCAGCATTGTAAGAAGCCAAAGTGAAGTAGATTTGGTTATCTGCCGTAATGGCAGGGTCGTCAAAATACCTGTCCTTAATGAAACGCATGTATTTCACACCCGCATGGATGTTGTTATCCACCTTATGTATGTTTTTGATGTTGACGTTTTTGTCTTTGGCGGTACTTGGCAACACCTGCATCACACCAATAGCTCCACGATGAGAAACTCGGCTTTGATCCAGTCCAGACTCTTGGAATCCTTGTGCAGACATCATCAAAGGGTCGAATTCGTATTGACTCGAATACTTTTCAAAAACATCTGACAGCTTAGCCACTCGGTCTATTTTATTTGGGTTGAGTGCTCTACCTAACCAGCGAGTGTTGTCGATGTATTTCTGATAGATAACATTTCCAAGTAGGGTACCTGTTCGTGCCGTCTTGACGTATTTGTTGATCTCTTTTTTTAGTTGAGGGCTGTTTTTCCTTAATGCCCACGCTATTTGGCCATTTTCACGTAAGGGTAAATCGTGATGGACCTGAATGTTTTCCATTACGTCAGTCCATAACTTTGCTTTATGGCTATCTAGGATTGTGCCTTGTATATAGCCTTGGTTGACCAACTCTATCAGCTCGTAGTCTTGTAATGACTCCTCAATAAAGTGGACATGCAGCGGTGGTAAGTCTAATTCATTCAGTTCTTTATTGACTCTTTGTACACTCTCGAAGTAACTCGAACTTGCACGGATCCAAACCTCTTTACCGCTCAGTTGCTTGATTTCGGTGATAGGGGCTGAATTCTTTCCTGTGATAATCAGTTCTTTTCCATCTTTAATCATTGGGTCGGAAAAATCGATGATTCGCAATCGCTTGTCGGTGATCGTCAGGTTCGCGACAGCGATGTCGCCATAACCAGATTCTAATGAGGGAAGTAGATCATCTCGCTGCACTGGGATGATTTGAACATTGAGGTAAGGGTGTTTCTTACGAAGGCTCTTCTCAAAGTGGTAGAGCATTTCAGCCACGATGCCTTTTGGTTTGCCATCCTCGATATAATAAAAACCAAGATCAGCAGATACGAGCACTCTAACCGTTCCTTTGGTTTTGAGCACATCTAAGTCACCCATGTAAGGCTCGTTGCTTAACGGGGACAGTTCTAATGCGTAGGATAATTGGCTAAATAGCGATATCCAGATAAATAATAACAACCTACTCACATCCACACTCCATGTTGATGTTTTGTTAAAAGTTATCTTTTGAAGATACCGTGTATTATGCGATTCATCAAGTTTACGAAATTAAGTTCAAAAAAACGCGCTAATAAATTAGCGCGTTTTCGAATAAATATGACAACGTTGATTAAGGCAGTGGGTTTAACTCAATCAATTTTTCTGTTCTTGAAGCTGCGTCTTCTAAACCTAGTTGTTTATAAGCTTCTAACTGAATATCCAAAGACTTACGTGCAGCAATTGTGTCTGGGTAAGTCTTCTGCAGCTCTTGTGTTCTGTTTACAGCTGCAATCCAAGCTTCACGGCGTAGGTAGAAATCAGCGGTTGCTAAGTCATACTCTGCGAGGCGGTTCTTAAGTGCGAACATGCGTTTTTGCGCATCTTCCGCATAAGGGCTGCTAGGGAAGCGTTCCAGTAGTCGTTTGAAGTCAGCAAACGCGAGTTTTACTGGCTCTGGATCTCGGTCACTACGGTCGATATTAAAAATGTCGTGCATGAAGTTACGGTCTTGTGCCATGTGCGTTAGGCCGCGCATGTAAAGCACCCAGTCTTGTTTTTCATGAGTCGGGTTTAAGCGTAGGAATCGAGAAATGGTGGCAAGGCCTAATGCCAAGTCATCATTTTTGTAGTACGCGTAAATCAGATCTAGCTGTACTTGTTCCGAATAGGCGCCGAATGGGTAACGAGAGTCTAAGGCTTCTAGCTTTTCGATTGCAGAAAGCCAGCTACCGCTCTGTAGGGACTCTTGAGCGTCAGAGTAAAGAACCGATGGTGGTACATCCGGTACTATTTCTTCAGTACTTGAACAGCCAACTAAGAGTGATACGGCTAATAGACCCGATAAAGTAAGGTGTTTCATGTCAGGCGTCGATTCCTTGAATTAAATATTTCGTAAGCTTCCGTTACTTTCTAACCAGTAACAGATACAATGATGCAATTATTCTATTTTATCCATACTAATGGGTATTAGTCTCACGGTTTTTAAAAAAGTTCGATATGGCTCAGCAGATAACATTAACAGACACAGTAAAAAGCAGCCAGTTAGGTCAACGTTTAGACCAAGCTGTCGCTGAACTATTTACCGATTTTTCTCGCTCTCGTATTAAAGAGTGGCTTCTTGACGGCAAAATCCAAGTGGATGGCGAAGTTATCACTAAACCGCGCACCATAGTCTTGGGCGGTGAAGCGATCATTCTACAAGCGGAGCTTGCAGATGAAGAGCGCTGGGAAGCACAAGATATTCCGTTAAACATTGTCTATGAAGATGATGATTTATTGGTTATCAATAAGCCTCGCGATCTGGTTGTACACCCAGGTGCAGGTACGCCGGATGGAACCATACTAAATGCATTGCTTTTCCATTATCCTCAGATTGCAGAAGTACCTCGTGCGGGTATTGTGCACCGTCTTGATAAAGACACAACCGGTCTTATGGTTGTGGCTAAGACGGTTCCAGCTCAAACTCGCCTTGTACGTGCACTTGCTAAACGTCGTATCACTCGTGAATATGAAGCAATTGCTATTGGTAAAATGACCGCGGGTGGTGTGGTTGAGAAAGGCATTAGCCGTCATGCAACTAAACGTACTTTAATGGACGTGAATGAATTAGGTAAGCCTGCGGTAACTCACTACCGTGTTGCGGAGCACTTCCGCGAACATACTCGTATTCGTCTACGCCTAGAAACAGGTCGTACTCACCAAATCCGTGTTCATATGTCATACCTTCAGCACCCTCTGTTAGGTGATATTGCATACGGTGGTCGTGCACGTATTCCAAAAGGTGCATCTGAAGAGCTGACGACAATGATTCGTTCTTTTGATCGCCAAGCGCTGCATGCTGTAATGCTTAAATTTGTTCACCCTATTACTGGTGAAGAAGTTGAGTTCCACGCACCTGTTCCAAATGACATGGTTGTGATGGCAGAAGCATTACGTGTTGATGCTCGCGAAAATCACGAAGACGACATTTAATCATGTCAATGATCATCCCTGACTGGAACGCTCCTCAAAACGTGAAAGCATTTGCTTCGACTCGTTTCGATGGTTGTTCTACAGGTGCTTATCAAGGGTTAAACCTCGGTATGCACGTTGGGGATGATACTTCGCTTGTTGAAAGCAATCGAGAATGGCTAAAGCAACAATCTAAGATGCCCACGGCTCCAGTATGGCTAAATCAAACTCACTCAACGGATATCGTTACAGTTTTAGAACCGGTGACGAATGTTCTTGATGCTGATGGTGTATTTACCTCTGCAAAGGGTATTGTGTGTTCAGCGATGACGGCAGATTGCTTGCCAGTACTTCTTACCGATACCAAAGGCACTCAAGTCGCGGCTGTTCATGCGGGTTGGCGTGGTCTTGCTGGTGGCATTCTTGAAAATGCCGTCGCAAAGTTTTCAAATCTAGATTCAGATAATCAGATCATGGCTTGGCTTGGCCCTGCAATTGGCAAAGATGCATTTGAGGTTGGCAACGATGTGTTGGAAGCTTTTGTTCGTTTTGACCCTCAAGCTAAATTAGCATTTCAAGCCAAAGCTAAACCGGGCAAATGGCTGGCAAACATGTCTCAACTCGCGACTCAACGATTAATGAAAGTTGGCGTGACTTCAGTGACAGACTCGAATCTATGTACATACTCAGATTCAGATGCTTTCTATTCTTATCGCCGTGATGGCATTACTGGACGTCAGGCTACATTTATTTGGTTAGAGTAATCTCTGGCTAGCACAACTACTCATCCAGCTCATTTATATTTTCATATAAGCTCTATTCTTCACTCTTATCCCTTGAAAATCCGCGTTACCGTATCCATCTTCTAACCATAAGATAAACATATCTAAGAGTAGGAAGGTTGGCATGCGTCTCGATCGGTTCACTAGTAAATTCCAAATTGCGATATCTGATGCTCAGTCGCTCGCATTAGGTCGTGATCACCAATATATAGAACCTGTGCACCTAATGGTGTCTTTGCTTAATCAAGATGGCAGTGCGATTCGTCCATTGCTTACTATGCTGAACATTGATGTTGTTCAATTGCGTTCTAAATTGAGCGAAATATTAGACCGAGTGCCAAAAGTAAGTGGTATCGGTGGTGATGTTCAGCTTTCGAATGCCATGGGAACGTTGTTCAACCTATGTGACAAGGTCGCGCAAAAGCGCCAAGACAGTTACATATCTTCAGAAGTATTCCTACTCGCTGCAATTGAAGACAAAGGTCCTTTAGGGAACTTACTTAAAGAGTTAGGCCTTACTGAGCAAAAACTATCTCAAGCTATCGAGCAAGTTCGTGGTGGTCAAAAAGTCGATGACCCGAATGCGGAAGATAGACGCCAAGCATTAGAGAAGTTCACCATTGATCTGACTGAAAGAGCAGAGCAAGGCAAGCTAGATCCTGTGATTGGTCGAGACGATGAAATCCGTCGTACTATCCAAGTACTTCAACGCCGTACTAAGAATAACCCTGTTATTATTGGTGAGCCTGGTGTCGGAAAAACGGCAATCGTTGAAGGTTTGGCGCAGCGCATTATCAATAATGAAGTACCGGAAGGCTTGAGAGGGCGACGAGTTCTTTCATTAGACATGGGCTCTTTGATTGCAGGTGCTAAATATCGTGGTGAATTTGAAGAGCGCTTGAAATCGGTTCTCAACGAATTATCGAAAGAAGAGGGCAACATTATTCTCTTCATCGATGAAATTCACACCATGGTCGGAGCAGGTAAAGGCGAAGGCTCTATGGACGCCGGTAATATGCTGAAACCAGCATTGGCTCGTGGTGAGCTGCATTGTGTAGGCGCAACGACACTCGATGAACATCGTCAGTATATAGAGAAAGATCCTGCATTAGAGCGTCGATTCCAAAAAGTGATAGTTGATGAGCCAACCGTTGAAGACACAGTTGCGATTCTTCGTGGTTTGAAAGAGCGTTATGAACTTCACCATCATGTAGAAATTACTGACCCAGCTATCGTAGCGGCGGCAACGCTATCTCATCGATACGTTTCAGATCGTCAGTTACCAGATAAGGCGATTGATCTCATTGATGAAGCGGCTTCGAGCATTCGCATGCAGATCGATTCAAAACCTGAGTCGCTAGATAAGCTCGAGCGCAAAATCATTCAATTGAAGATCGAGCAGCAAGCTCTCACGAATGAAAATGATGAAGCCAGTGAAAAGAGGCTTCGCACGCTGCAAAGTGAACTTTCTGAGAAGGAGCGGGATTTTGCAGAACTTGAAGAAGTTTGGAACGCTGAAAAAGCGGCGCTTTCCGGGACGCAACATATCAAATCAGAGTTAGAACAAGCTCGTATGGATATGGATTTTGCAAGGCGTGCTGGCGATCTTAACCGAATGTCTGAATTGCAATATGGTCGAATCCCAGAGTTGGAGAAGCAGTTAGACCTCGCGACTCAAGCTGAAATGCAAGAAATGACCTTATTACGTAATAAGGTAACTGACGCTGAAATTGCCGATGTTCTTTCAAAGCAAACCGGCATTCCGGTTTCTAAAATGCTAGAGGCAGAAAAAGAGAAGCTTCTGAAAATGGAAGGTGTTCTGCATAAGCGGGTTATTGGGCAAGCCGAAGCGGTAGAAGTGGTATCGAATGCGATTCGTCGTAGTCGTGCTGGTTTATCAGATCCAAATAAGCCGATTGGTTCTTTCTTATTTCTTGGTCCAACGGGCGTAGGTAAAACCGAACTGTGTAAAACATTGGCTAACTTCATGTTTGATAGTGACGATGCCATGGTTCGTATCGATATGTCTGAGTTTATGGAGAAACACTCAGTGGCTCGTTTGGTTGGTGCTCCTCCAGGTTACGTTGGGTATGAAGAAGGTGGTTACTTAACTGAAGCTGTTCGTCGAAAACCTTATTCTGTGATTCTGCTTGATGAGGTAGAGAAAGCGCACCCTGATGTTTTCAATATTCTATTGCAGGTTTTAGATGATGGACGATTAACCGATGGACAAGGTCGCACGGTCGATTTCAGAAATACTGTAGTGATCATGACATCTAATCTTGGCTCTTCGAGAATTCAAGAAAACTTCAATACGCTCGATTACCAAGGAATAAAGAATGAGGTGATGGAAGTGGTAGGTAAGCATTTCCGCCCTGAGTTTTTGAACCGTGTTGATGAAAGTGTCGTGTTCCATCCATTAGGCCAAGCTCACATCGAGTCAATAGCCGCTATTCAGCTTGAGCATTTGAAGAAACGAATGGAAGACAATGGCTATGAGCTTGAAGTGTCGGACAAAGCGCTGAAGTTGATCTCTCAAGTCGGTTTTGATCCTGTCTATGGTGCGAGGCCTCTTAAAAGAGCAATTCAGCAGAGTGTTGAGAACCCATTAGCGAAAGCGATACTTGCAGGGAAAATCAATCCGGACAAGAAAGTGCAGCTATTAGTGAATAACGACCGAATTATTGCTCACCAATAATCAAGGTAAGAACGATAGGTACGATTAGTCGAAATTAAGACGTAATCGTACCTATTTTGAACGCTTTGTGTGAATAGTGTCCGAACGATCGCTTGCTGCGGTCTTTTTTCGTTTTTGGTCTTGTGCAAAGGGGGATTCTCTCTATAATGCGCCTCCGTTGCCAGGGATAACTTAGCGGTTTGAACTAAGTAACGAGACGACATTAAGCATTTAAGATGCTTTGAAAAATTAGCTGGAAAAAGTGTTTGACACTGGAACCCAATTCGCTAGAATGGCCGTCCACTTAGAGAGGCTCCTTACTAAAAGGAACGCTCAATAAGTAAAGCTCTTTAACAATTTAAACCTATCAATCTGTGTGGGCACTCGTTGATGAATATCAAAACGTCATTCTTAGGAATGATAGTTACTTCGGTAACAAACTTGATTTCAATGAACTGAGTGACCTGAGCTAGAAATAGTTCGAATGCTTTTTGGTTTTGCTTTTTATTAAAAAGTGAAAACAACAAGCGGCACAGTCAATTCATTACCATTCTGTTGGAATGGTAATAGCTTTAAAATTACACTCTTTATTTATAAAGAGTAGTTTTGAAGTCAGTATTCATTGAGCCGACAAAATCTTAAATTGAAGAGTTTGATCATGGCTCAGATTGAACGCTGGCGGCAGGCCTAACACATGCAAGTCGAGCGGAAACGACACTAACAATCC
>Ga0310122_10000059_pt1 | contig 69284 bp, 59 predicted proteins | sample CB6_Bottom_1051__FD_203503 | JGI IMG/M metagenome (GOLD analysis project Ga0310122, IMG submission 203503) | Marine microbial communities from Western Arctic Ocean, Canada - CB6_Bottom_1051 | ecosystem: Environmental > Aquatic > Marine > Oceanic | place: Canada: Western Arctic Ocean | collected... | reverse complement strand
TCGCCGAATCAGTGAAAATCTATAATGAATATAGGCCTCACACAGCTCTAAAATACAAAACGCCCGATGAAGTACATCGAGCGTTTTAGTCAATCAAGTGTCAACCCATATCAGGACGGGTCACTGTATCTTGGTTAACAGTTTAGTTCTGAGTTCGGTTAGCAGTTTGGCTAATAATTTGGAGAGCTGATTACATCAACCATTTCCACCAAACGAACAGAGCTAAGAAGCCAAATAGGTAAACCAGACCTGCTACAGACAACCATTTTAGCTTAGTGCCAATCGCAAGCGCTTTAGGTAGCTCTGCTTTGCTCACCAAAATGAAATTCAGTAATGCGAAGAAGGGGGTTGTGATAAAGGCGAGTATCATCGCGAAATCGAGCATTGGCATCAAGGCTGCACTAAAGAACATTACGATTGCTAGCGCAGCGATAGATACGATGATTATCCACCCTTGTAGCATTCTTGGGCTGCTCTCTTTTTTAAGCAGTAGACGCTGTGATTCAGCAAGTACGCGTGAGTAGCCATCGATAACGGTAATGGTACTGCCAAAAATACAGAAGAAGGCGACGATTGCGATCAGTGGACGAGACCATTCACCAATGGTAGAGGCGTAAATACCGACCAACTGATGAGTGAAGCCAACGCCAGAGCGAGACAATTCAACTCCCGAGCCGTGAAGTACCAGAGCACCTAAAGCAACGAATACCAATGCAAGCAATGCCGTACCAATGTAGCCTACATTGAAATCGAACAGTGCTGATTGAGCGGTCACGTCTTGTTTCTCTTTTTGGCTTTTTAGCCACATAGAAGTGATGCTTGAGATCTCGATAGGCGCAGGCATCCAACCCATAGTCACCACGATAAATCCGATAGCTGCCAATGACCAAGGTGATGGTGGCACAAAAGCGGCATCAGGTTCGACTGGAGAGCCAATAGCAATCGCAACAGCAGCTAAGGTTGTGATGGTCAGGATCGCCATGATCGCTTTAGAGAGAGTGTCGAGCGCGCGGTAATGGCCCGCAAAAAGAATGATCAAACAGGTCGCTAAAACGATCATGCACAAGGTGCTGGTGGCTAAATCGAAAGGAATAAAGTAACTGAGTAGGCTCGCACTGAATAACAGCAAGGCTGCGGTATTCACGACTGCGGAAATAGCACTCAGTATCGAAAAGATCACAAGGTATGGGCGGCCTAGGTTAGAGTAACCTTCCACCAAGCTTTGACCCGTTCCTAGTGTGTATTGGATACCAGCTTTGAAGAACGGGTACTTAAATATGTTTACGAGGATAATAAGCGCGGCTAGCTGCCAACCATAAATCGCACCAGCCTTGGTTGAGGCTACTAAGTGAGAGCCACCTACAGCTGCTGCGGCCATCATAATGCCTGGTCCAAGAGACTTAATTAAACTTGATAGGGGAGCTGAGGTTGGTGTTTTTGTGCTGGTAGTTTTAACCGTACTTTCCATCATTTTTCCTTTGATGCTGACTTCTTATTATCCGTTACCCTATCAATACCATGTTTTGTAAGGTCGTCAACTTTTATGTACAAAAATGTTGAAAATTGTATTTATTAATAAACGAATCAACCGTGAATTATTTGTTCACTAGTAATTAAGAGGCTTTAATGGCGTTAGAACAGTACACACCACCACGTGAACCGTGGATTGATATTGTTTATCAAGATGACGATATTCTAGTGGTGAACAAACCTGCTGGCCTACTTTCAGTTCCGGGGAGATTGCCTGAGCACTACGACAGTATGTGGAGTCGGTTGGTTGTCGAATTTGCGGAGATTCAGGTTGTGCATCGACTGGACATGTCGACATCGGGGTTGATGCTGCTCGCTAAACACAAACAAGCTGAGCGTCATTTGAAGAAGCAATTTCAATATCGACTGACACACAAACTCTATTACGCCCGAGTATGGGGTTCAGTAGAAGAAGCAGAAGGTTTGATTGATCTGCCACTCATTTGTGATTGGCCAAATCGACCAAGACAAAAGGTGTGCTTCGAGGATGGCAAGCCATCACAGACTCACTATGTGGTGGAGCAACAAGAGGCTCAAACGGCATTGTTGAAGTTGCTGCCGATCACTGGCCGCTCTCATCAGTTACGTGTTCACTGCATGGAACTAGGGAATCCAATCGTTGGCGACGAGTTTTATGCAACGCCAGATGCGTTTAACTATAGTGATAGGTTAGCTCTGCACGCGTGTGAACTGAGCTTTTATCATCCGGCTAATAATAAGCTTTTCAAAGCCTTTGTTCCGTGTGAGTTTTACCCTCAAGCATCACCGCAAATTGAACAGCACTTTGAAATTGCGCCAGAGCTTCCAGACTACAGCAAGCTAAAAGCTTAGAATGGTTAAATCAATACCAATGCAAGGACGTACAATGCCGAAGTTGAAAGTGGTCTTTCTCGACCGAGCCACCATCCCATCTCAAATCCATTTAAAACCTCTCAGTTTTGAACATCAGTGGGTTGAGTATGATTTCACTTCGCCGGAGCAAGTGTCTGAACGAATTGAAGGCGCTGATGTGGTTATTACCAATAAGGTTGTGCTCAACGAATCGAATTTGGCTCAAGCACAACAACTTAAGCTAATAGCCGTTTCAGCAACGGGTGTGAATAATGTCGATGTTGGCTACTGTAAGAGTAACAATATCGCAGTGACAAACGTGCAAGGTTACGCGACTCAATCGGTACCTGAACATGTTATAGCGATGCTGTTTGCGTTAAAGCGTAATCTCGTTGGTTACCATCAAGACATCGAAGCCGGCGAGTGGCAAAAGGATCAACAATTCTGCTTCTTTACTCATCCGATTCAAGATGTTGCAGGCAGTACATTAGGCTTAATCGGTAGTGGTGGCTTAGGACAAGCAACAGCGATATTGGCTAAAGCGATTGGTATGAACGTAATATTTGCTGAGCGTAAAGGGGCTGACTCTTGTCGAGAAGGGTATCTGCCTTTTGATACGGTGTTACAACAAGCAGATGCAATCAGCTTACATTGCCCATTGACCGAAGCGACTCGAGACCTGATTTCAGAGCGAGAGCTAGCAATAATGAAATCAAATGCGGTGTTAGTTAATGCTGGCCGCGGTGGACTCGTGGATGAACAAGCCTTAGTTGAAGCTTTGAAAAATCAAGAGATTGCGGGCGCGGGTATGGATGTGTTCACACAAGAACCGGCTGACAACTCAAATCCATTACTGGCTAATAGTCATTTGCCAAATTTACTATTAACGCCACATGTGGCGTGGGGCAGTGATAGCTCAATTCAAAAGCTGTCTGATATCTTAATCGATAGCATTGATGCCTTTGCTTCAGGTAAGCCACAGAATCTTGTCAGTTAATTCACAGTAAGCGGTTATACGCTCAGCTTCAGACATAAAAAAGGTTGGCTTTGAGCCAACCTTTTTAGATGTTTTGTCTGTAGTTCGACTTAGCTTATCTGCCAGAAGCCAGAAGCCAGAAGCCAGAAGCCAGAAGCCAGAAGCCAGAAGCCAGAAGCCAGAAGCCAGAAGCCTTAGCCTTGAGGTTTGATGACCAATACATTGATTGGTGAATTCTGTACGACTTTACTCGCCACTGACCCCAGTACCACTTTGTCGATTTTCGAGCGCTTATGACTAGGCATCACAATCAGGTCTGCCCCAAGCTTTTCTGCGTAATCTAGAATCGTTGTGTAGGTTTTACCTTCGGCAACGTGAACCTTATAAACCACTTCATCGTCGATGTACTTGTCTGCAAACTCTTTCAGCTGATTTTTCACATCGAGCTTCATTTGGTTTGCTGCATCTTTCGGGAAGTAAGACGCCACCATCGACATGTGAATGCCAGGTAGTACGTTCAGAATATGGATTTCAGCATTACTGTGCTTTGCGTGCCATACCGCTAATTCAACAGCTTTGTCAGAAAAGCCTTTGTCGTTAAGATCAACAGGAACAAGGATTTGTTTATACATGTGTTTTTCTCTTTTTTATCAGCGCTTAGTATTGACCAAGCGCTGTGATTATCCTTTCCATGTAATAAAGCCAAATAGAGTTGAGCGCTACTTGGCTCTATCCATTACGCGCTAATCTCATCCTTACGAGCACGCCTTCTTTGGTTCATCGCTAAGCCAATCAAAATGAGTAGGGATGGTAAGAATACCCACTCTTTCATTGGTCTTTCTGCGTCTTGGATAACTGATTTAATTTCCCAATCAAAGTCAATGCCAGCCGCTTCTGCTGGGCTACCGAACTCAACCATGTCGACAATCATCTTGCCTTCAGATTTCGTCAGCATTAAGCCCATTGAAGCAATGCGGTCTTCACTTGTTGTCGCAGAATCTTCAAATGGAAGGCGAACCGTCTTCTCAGAATAGTCACCTTCTAAGTTTTCGCCACCCACTCTTAACTCAAGAGATTGTCCCACAGATAGACCTTCTGTGATTTGAGCGATCTCAACTCCAGGTGAAAGAACTTTCTCTGGATAAATCATGTCCCACCAGAAGCCAGGGCGGAAGAAAGAGAAAGTTAGAACCAATAATAGGATCGTTTCCCACCATTTGTTCTTGGTAAACCACCAACCTTGCGTTGCAGCTGCAAAGATAAGTACCGCCGTCACAGAAGAGAAGATAGTGAGGAATAGATGCCACCAAGAATCAATGCCCATCAACAGTAGTTGGGTATTGAAGATGAACATGAATGGCAAGATCGCGGTCCGAATATCATAGGTAAAGCCTTGAATACCAGTACGGATCGGGTCTGATTTTGCAATCGCGGCGGCCGCAAAGGCTGCCAAGCCAACCGGAGGTGTATCATCGGCTAAGATACCGAAATAGAACACGAACAAGTGAACCGCAATCAGAGGGATGATCAGGCCATGCGCCGCGCCTAAAGTAACAATTACCGGAGCCATCAGCGTTGATACAACGATGTAGTTCGCCGTTGTTGGTAAGCCCATACCTAAGATTAAGCTGATTACCGCAGTGAATAGCAGCATAAGAATGATGCTACCGCCTGAGATGAACTCAACGAAGTCCGTCATTACCAAGCCGATACCCGTCAGAGTCACCACGCCGACAACCGTACCCGCAGCAGCTGTTGCTACACCGATACCGATCATGTTGCGTGCGCCTGAAACCAAGCTCTCTAATAGATCAACGAAACCGGCTTTAGTTTGCTCTGCAAGATCGTCAGATTTGTTCATCAGAGTCATCAAAGGACGCTGTGTGATCAAAATAAAGATCATGAATACCGTTGCCCAGAAGGCAGAAAGGCCTGGAGAGAATCGCTCTACAGTCAGACACCAAACAAGAACCACGATAGGCAGCAGGAAGTGCAGGCCAGATTTAATGGTTGGGCCTGGATCGGGTACTTCTGTTAGCTCGGCATCGATGTCCATGCCACCTTCAGCAGCATATTTTGCTGATACTCGAACCAAGGCTACATAAGAGATCAATAGAGCAACGGTAACAATAGGTGTCGCCGCATCGCCAAAGACATCTTTCGTCCAGCCGACACCGTAGTAAACCGCAGCACTGATGACACATAGCCCAAGAATGGTACCAGTGAAAGACAGTAGGCTTTGTACGATAGTGGGTGTGTGGCGACGAGGTAGGCCAGTCATACCAGCTTTACATGCTTCTAAGTGAACAATGTAAATCAGGGCGATGTAAGAGATAAGAGCAGGCAATAGCGCCGCTTTAATCACTTCTACATACGAGATACCCACATATTCAACCATCAAGAATGCAGCAGCACCCATGATTGGTGGAGTTAATTGACCATTGGTTGAAGCGGCAACTTCTACAGCTCCGGCTTTTTCACCTGAGAATCCGACTCTTTTCATTAGAGGGATCGTAAAAGTACCCGTGGTTACCACGTTAGCGATAGATGAACCAGACACAAGACCGGATAAGCCAGATGCAACAACGGCTGCTTTCGCTGGGCCGCCTTTCATGTGGCCAAGTAAAGAGAACGCAACCTTGATGAAGTAAGCACCTGCGCCTGCGCGTTCTAGCATTGCACCAAACAGTACAAACAAGAATACGAATGACGTAGAGACGCCAAGAGCAACACCGAATACACCTTCAGTTGTTAGCCACAGATGCGACATTGCCTTGTTCAGGCTTGCACCTTTATGGGCGATAACATCTGGCATGTGTGGACCGCCAAAGGTGTAAAGTAGGAATACTGCAGCCACAACCATAAGAGGTGGACCTAAAGCGCGTCGTGTTGCTTCCAGCAGTAGAACCATACCAAATACAGCTGCAACAATATCGAATGTTGTCGGTGCGCCTGAACGTTCAGCGAGTTGAGTATAGAAAATATAGATATACGAAGCTGAAAAGCTACCAACCAGCGCTAATATCCAGTCGACCGCAGGAATTCTATCCCGAGGCGAATTTTTCATTGCTGGGTAAGCGGTAAAGGCTAGGAAGATGGCAAACGTAAGATGAATTGCTCGAGCTTCAGTGTCGTTTAAAATTGCGAAGTTAAAAATGAACGGCAGCGGGGATGCATACCAAAGTTGGAACAGTGACCAACATAGAGGCACAAACCATAAAATACGGCCTTGGATACCGCGAGGGCTACGCGCACCAGTGTCTGATTGTGCCACCATTTCTTGCACATCTGGAGACGGTGATGTTGTCTGCGTCATGTACTTTATCCTTATTATTGATGGTCTGCCTTTCTTACGAACAACGAGACGTTATTTATTTCCTATCTAGTGTAGCGAATGGATAGGGAAATGCGTTTTTTGTTCGTCTTTGTCTTAGGCTTGATACGAAGGTAAGTTCGCCAAATTGGAGAAACTTAAAGGTTTGTCTCTTTTCACTTGGGTTATTTTTATAAAACGTGAAAAGCCAATAAGGAGGACATGCCTCCTTATTGGTAGAGCAGGCTTAAAGTAGAATTACTTTAGAAGGCCTACTTCTTTGTAGTATTTTACTGCGCCAGGGTGAAGAGGGATTGAGATACCCGCTTTAACCATGTCTTCTTTCTTCAGGTTCGCAAATGCTGGGTGCAGGCGTTTGAATGTAGCGAAGTTTTCAAATACCGCTTTAGCAACGTTGTATGCGACTTCATCAGAAACGTCAGACGTTGTTACCATAGTTGCAGCAACACCGAAGCTGTTTACGTCAGCATCTGTACCACGGTACATGCCAGCTGGAACTGTGCTGTATGCGTAGTATGGGTTTTCAGCTACGATCTTGTCGATTTGTGGACCAGTTGCAGAAACCAGTTTTGCATCACAAGAAGTCGTTGCTTCTTTGATTGATCCGTTCGGGTGACCAACCATGTAGATGAATGCATCAATCTTGTTGTCACAAAGAGCTTGTGAACGCTCAGAACCTTTAAGTTCAGAAGCAAGCTTGAAGCTATCGTTAGTCCAACCCATAGCGTCCATTACAACACCCATCGTTGCACGGTCACCAGAGCCTGGGTTCCCAATGTTTACACGCTTACCTGCTAGGTCAGACACATTGTTGATACCAGCATCGGTACGAGCGATGATGTTGAACGGTTCTGTATGTAGAGAGAACATAGCGCGAAGTTTTTTGTATTCGCCCTGATCTTTGAATTTACTTGTACCGTTGTAGCCGTGGTATTGCCAGTCCGATTGAACAACACCGAAATCTAGTTCACCAGCACGGATGGTGTTAACGTTGTAGATCGAACCACCAGTAGATTCTACAGAACAACGAATGTTGTGGTCTTTGCGGCCTTTGTTCACAAGCTTACAAATAGCACCACCAGTTGGGTAGTAAACACCCGTTACTGAACCTGTACCAATTGTGATGAACTCTTGAGCGTTAACTGCGCCAGCGCCCATTACAGCAGCTGCAATAGCCCCAACTTTAATAAGTTTGGTAAATGCCATGAATTTCCCTTCCTTTATTCATTATTAACCCTGAAACAAGTGTAGTCGTTTCTGGAGTTTCCTATTTGGAAACGGCACCTTTTTCAATCCATGTGATGAAAAAGTGGCTGAATAATATCAAAAATTGGCAGAAAATTACTCAAATGTTAAAAGATATAGCTAAAAAATCTAACAAATGACGGTTAGATCTTGTGTTTGATTTGCTACTGAGTTTTTTAAAATCAATGGTTTAGTGGTGTTTGAAGAGGGGGAGATAGATATTCTAGGATGTGATTTGGATCACGAAGCGAATCGGTGTTCGTGATCCATTAATCAGGTTTATGGTTATGAAACTGTGACCAATTATCCTGCGTATTCAAACAGTTCGCACACAGAATCAAACAATTGCTTCGTGGTAACGGATAGGGTTGGCGTGATGAAGATAGTATCATCGCCTGCAACAACACCTAGTATACCTTCCGACTTACCTAATGAGTCCAATAAACGAGCAATAAGCTGCGCCGCACCTGGGCCGGTGTGTATCACCACCAATGCATTGTTGTGGTCGATATCTAATACTAATTCTCTCAGAGAGCTAGAAACTGTCGGAACACCAAGTTCAGCAGGAAGACAGTAAACCATCTCCATTTTTGCATTACGAGTTCGAACTGCACCAAACTTAGTTAACATACGCGAAACTTTAGATTGGTTGATACTTTCAAAACCTTCATGTTTGAGGGCATCGACAATCTCGCCTTGCGAACCAAAACGTTCTTCTTTTAGTAATGATTTAAAAGCACGAACTAAGTTGTCTTGTTTTTCTGTATTGCGCATATGTCATTCTTATTCATTAACAAAGATGTTTGCATATTCTCGCATACATATTCAATTTTAGCTAAAATATCACGGCAATTTGTTAGTCATATCACTGTAAAAATTTAATAGAATAATGTGTTATTAATATCGACTTATTTTGTGATTTCAGTCGATTATCGCCATAATGCGAACTTGCTGTGTAGCACGGTTTTATTGACTTGCGCGAAGTCGCAAAGCTGGCGTTAATTGATTGTAATCACTTTGTGATTAATATATTTTTTTAACCATAATTTAGCTCAAGAACTACCCTACCAAGAATTTATAAGAGAAATCTCTCAAGGAGAATAACAATGAAAGTAGCTGTTATTGGTGCCGCTGGTGGCATCGGTCAAGCCCTAGCCCTACTACTAAAGAACCGCCTACCTGCTGGTTCAGATCTTGCACTTTACGACATCGCTCCGGTAACACCGGGTGTCGCTGCCGATCTTAGCCATATCCCAACACCTGTTTCGATCAAAGGTTACGCGGGTGAAGATCCAACACCAGCACTAGAAGGTGCGGATGTTGTGCTTATTTCTGCGGGTGTTGCTCGTAAGCCTGGTATGGATCGTGCGGATCTTTTCAATGTGAACGCTGGCATTGTTAAGTCTCTTGCAGAGAAAATCGCAGTTACTTGTCCTACTGCTTGTGTTGGTATCATCACTAACCCAGTAAACACAACAGTACCAATCGCTGCTGAAGTACTTAAGAAAGCGGGCGTTTACGACAAGCGTCGTTTATTCGGTATTACTACTCTTGATGTTATTCGTTCTGAAACGTTTGTTGCTGAGCTGAAAGATAAAGATCCAAGCGACATCCGTGTTCCTGTTATCGGCGGTCACTCAGGTGTAACGATCCTTCCTCTACTTTCTCAAGTTGAAGGCGTAGAGTTTACTGATGAAGAAATCGCAGCGCTAACAACTCGTATCCAAAATGCGGGTACTGAAGTAGTAGAAGCTAAAGCTGGCGGCGGCAGTGCAACACTATCGATGGGTCAAGCGGCTTGTCGCTTCGGTCTTGCTCTAGTGAAAGCGCTTCAAGGCGAAGAGAACGTGATTGAGTGTGCATACGTTGAAGGTGAAGGCAAGCACGCACCATTCTTCGCACAACCAGTTAAACTTGGCAAAGAGGGCGCAGAAGCGATTCTTAGCTACGGTGAACTGAGCGACTTCGAACGCAATGCACTAGACAGCATGCTAGAAACGCTAAATGGCGATATTGAGATTGGTGTTGAATTCGCTAAATAAGCGGGACACCATTTAACTCAGCTAAAAGATAGTTAATAAGAGCCGATCATTATGATCGGCTTTTTTGATCCTTGCATTCACCCCGCTCGTAAAACTTCTCTAACCACGAAGAATTAGGGTATTGAACGATGACTAGAGTACAAAAAGGAATGAATGTTAACTATCTAGGTCGCTTGGGCAAGATATTGGTTATCGATGAGCAAGAGCAGTTCGCTTTATTTGAGTCTTACAATAGTCATAAGCAATATGCGGTTCCATTGGAAGAACTTGAAGAGATCGAAGCGCAATTACCTTTATCATTAGAATCGAGTCGATATTGAAACCCGGAGTTATATCTAACAGAAAAAAAAAGAGCCAACCGGCTCTTTTTTAATATATAGCTGTCTACTTAGCTTCTATTTACTTACTACGTTTTACTGCAAGGTGAGCTAGCGTGGTTAAAGCCTGCTTATATTCTGAATCAGGAAGTACAGAAAGCTCAGCAATGGCTTTATCTGCTTCTTCATAGGCTTTATTTGTTGTGTACTCTAACGAGCCTGTCTCTTTCATAACAGCCATAATGTCGTCGAGACGCTCCATACCATTGGCTTTTTCAATCGCTTCTCGAATCATGCTGGTTTGTTCAGGAGAACCATTGTGCATTGCGTAAAGTAGAGGCAGTGTTGGTTTGCCTTCGGCAAGATCGTCACCAACGTTCTTACCCATCTCTTTACCATCAGCAGTGTAATCCATCACATCATCAATCAATTGGAATGCAGTGCCTAGGTATTTACCGTAGTTTTGCATAGCCGTTTCGATTTCAGGTGATGATTCGCTAAGAATTGCACCGATTTGCGTTGCAGCTTCAAACAAGCGAGCGGTCTTCGAGTAGATGACCTGCATGTAACTTTCTTCTGTGGTGTCCGGGTTATTACAGTTCATTAATTGTTGAACTTCACCCTCGGCAATCACGTTAACTGCTTCACTCATTAACTCAAGGATCTTTAAGGATCCTAGCGTTGTCATCATCTGGAACGAGCGAGTGTAGATAAAGTCACCCACCAAAACGCTAGCGGCATTACCAAAAGCTGCGTTGGCTGTCGCTTTACCGCGTCTCATGTCCGACTCGTCGACGACATCATCATGGAGAAGGGTAGCTGTGTGAATAAACTCGATAAAAGCTGCAGAGGTGATATGAGCTTCACCTTGATAACCAAGTGCACGAGCAGATAAAAGAGCAAGCAAAGGACGTAGGCGTTTGCCACCACCGCTAACGATATAAAAACCAAGCTGGTTGATTAAACTTACGTCAGAATTAAGTTGGGCTTGAATTGTTTCATTCACTTTTGCCATATCATTGGCAGTAAGCGTTTGGATAGCTTTAAAATCCATTGTTCATCCGGCTGAAGTTAGACCCTGTAAGGCTTATACGTTGTATTTAATTGTTGAATAATACACTAAAAAACGTTGATTAATACATCACTTAAAGGCATCATTGCCGCACTTTTCTTTGGCGAACATGTTTTCGCCAATATTTTAAAAATATGGCTTGTCATAGCGGCATGATTCCCGTAGAATCTGCGCCCTATTGATTAGTTTAGCGCACACCCGAGTTGTAGAATTAACAACCATAGGCTGTGCGGAAAAAGCGGAGTAAAATATGTACGCTGTTTTCCAATCTGGTGGCAAACAACACCGAGTAAGCGAAGGTCAAACACTTCGTTTAGAGAAATTAGACGTTGAAACTGGTGCAACTGTAGAATTTGATAAAGTTCTTCTTGTTGCTAACGGCGAAGAAATCGCTGTTGGTGCACCTCTTGTTGAAGGTGGCAAAGTTACTGCAGAAGTAGTACAACACGGTCGTGGCGATAAAGTAAAAATCGTTAAGTTCCGTCGTCGTAAGCACTCGCGTAAGCAAGCTGGTCACCGTCAGTGGTTCACAGAAGTGAAAATCACTGGCATTAACGCTTAAGTATTAGGAGAGTTTAACAATGGCACATAAAAAAGCTGGCGGTTCTACTAATAACGGCCGCGATTCAGAAAGCAAACGTCTTGGTGTTAAGCGTTTTGGTGGTGAATCTGTTCTTGCAGGTAACATCATCGTTCGTCAACGTGGTACTAAGTTCCACGCTGGCACAAACGTTGGCATCGGTAAAGACCATACTCTTTTCGCTCTTACTGAAGGTAAAGTGAAATTTGCAGTAAAAGGTCCTAAAAACCGTAAGTTTGTAAGCATCGAAGCTGAGTAATTTAATCTTTTATTAGATTATTTATACTAGCTTTCAAGCTGAATTCAAAAGCCCTGCCGATTCGGCAGGGTTTTTTATTTATAGCGAGAATAAAAAAGTAGACGCTCTTGTTTTGGTTTTGAGAAGCCGTTTTATTTTTGAGAAACAGTTTGGTTTTATTAAGAAGCAGTTTGTTTTTTAGGATACAGAAAGCAAAGAACCTCTCCTTATTTGTTCCTTGGTTGCAGATCGATCTAGATCTTAGGTGATCGATCTAAACACGGATCTGCTAGAATTTATATCACTCCTTGATGAGTGGTAACGCAACGTAAGTGCGGAGTTAAAAAATGAAATTCGTTGATGAAGCATCAGTAAAAATAGAAGCCGGTGATGGCGGTAATGGTACAGTAAGCTTTTGGCGCGAAAAATTCGTCGCTAAAGGTGGTCCTGACGGCGGTGATGGCGGTGATGGTGGTGATGTTTACATTCAAGCGGATGAAAACTTAAACACACTGATCGATTACCGTTTCCAACGTTTTTACAATGCTGAGCGTGGCGAAAATGGCCGCGGTGGTAACTGTACTGGTAAACGTGGTAAAGATATGACAATGAAAGTACCAGTAGGTACTCGCGCTGTTGATATCCACACTAATGAAATCGTTGCTGAAGTTGCTGAGCATGGCAAGAAAGTCATGGTTGGTAAAGGTGGTTGGCACGGTCTTGGTAACACGCGTTTTAAGTCGTCTGTTAACCGTGCTCCTCGTCAAAAGACAATGGGTACTAAAGGTGAAGTTCGCGAACTACGTTTAGAGCTTCTTCTGCTAGCGGATGTTGGTATGCTTGGCTTGCCAAACGCTGGTAAATCTACGTTTATTCGCTCAGTATCTGCTGCAAAACCAAAAGTGGCTGATTACCCATTTACTACGTTGATCCCAAGCTTGGGTGTAGTGAGTGTGGTTCCTGAAAAGAGCTTCGTCGTTGCCGATATCCCTGGCTTGATCGAAGGCGCAGCTGATGGCGCTGGTCTGGGTATTCGTTTCTTGAAGCACCTTGAGCGTTGTCGCGTTCTTCTGCATATGATCGATATTTTGCCGATCGATGGTTCTGATCCTATTCAGAATGCACTGACGATCATCGATGAGCTTGAGCAATACAGTGAGAAAGTTGCACAGAAACCTCGTTGGTTAGTGTTCAACAAAGTTGACCTAATGCCTGAAGAAGAAGCTGACGAAAAGATTCAAGAAATCGTCGAAGCTTTAGGTTGGGAAGGCGAGTACTTCAAGATCTCTGCTGTAAACAAGATCGGTACCAAAGATCTTTGCTTTAAACTGGGTGAGTTCATGGAGAACCTACCTCGTGAAGTTGAAGCAATTGAAGAAGAAGAAAAAGTTAACTTTATGTGGGATGACTACCATAAAGATGCGATGGCCGGTAAGAATGTCGTTACTGAAGATGACGACGACTGGGATGATTGGGATGACGAAGAAGATGACGGTCATGTTATCTATGTTCGTGATTAATAATCCTCGTAGTTTCTTATAAGCACTTTGGTCGCTTTTTCTAAGATACGCTGATAGTTTTATTAAACCGCAATGAAAATTGCGGTTTTTTTGTATCTAAATCATGACGTCTTGCTGTTTTTTATGCAAAATTTATCTTTAGATAATTAACGCCTATGGGAAGGAAATCATGGCATCAAAGCAAAGAGCGATCTCAAGGTTAGTCGCTCAATCAGGACAAATGTTATTAGCTCATGGCGCCGAGAGCACATTGGTCGGTGACATTATGCGCCGTATCGGTATTGCTTGTGGGGTGAATGAGGTTGAAGTTGCACTGTCAGCCAATGCATTGGTTGTGACAACAGTAATGGATGATCATTGCATAACGACGACTCGAAGTTGTGCTGATCGTGGCATTAATATGCAGGTGATAACCGAGATTCAACGTGTGTGTATCATGATGGAGAAAGGGATTCTTGATTATGATTTAGCTTATAAGAAGATCCAAGGGATCAGTCCTGAACGCTACAACCGTTGGTTAGTTGTCGTAATGATAGGGCTATCGTGTGCTTCTTTTAGCCGTCTTGCTGGCGGAGATTGGCATGTCTTTATGATGACGTTTATAGCTTCGGCTTGCGGTATGATTGTGAGACAAGAGATCGGTCATCGCCATTTCAATCCGTTATTAAATTTCGCTATTACCGCTTTTGTCACCACCACCATTTCAGCTCAGGCAGTGCTCTATAATATTGGTGGTCAACCCACTATCGTGATGGCTTCGTCAGTATTGATGCTAGTGCCCGGTTTTCCTTTGATTAACTCCGTAGCAGATATGCTTAAAGGCCATATAAATATGGGTCTCGCACGCTTCACCATGGCCAGTTTATTAACGTTGGCTACAAGCTTAGGTATTGTCGCAGCTATGAGCCTATCTGACGTATGGGGGTGGGTGAACTAATGACTATTTTTGAACTTTTTGTTGGGTTACTCAACGACATGTTTTTTGCTGCGATTCCTGCGGTTGGTTTTGCATTGGTGTTTAACGTCCCGCAACGAGCGTTGATCTATTGTGCTCTCGGAGGATCCATTGGCCACGGTAGCCGTTACTTAATGATGCATTTCGGCATTCCAATTGAATGGGCGACGTTCTTTGCTGCTACATTGGTAGGCATGATAGGGGTGCATTGGTCGCATAAATTGTTAGCACACCCGAAAGTATTTACGGTTGCAGCCTTGATTCCGATGGTCCCTGGCGTGTTTGCCTTTAAGGCGATGATTGCCATGGTTGAGATTAACCGAGCAGGATACAACCCAGAACTATTGGCATTGTTGATGGAGAACTTTTTGAAATCGATGTTCATTATCGCAGGGCTTGCGGTTGGCTTAGCAGTGCCAGGGCTGTTATTCTACCGTCGTAGACCTATCGTCTAGCTTCAACTTCACTTTCAAGTAAGGACAGGACTTTCGATTTATGATCATCAGCATGATAGCGGCAATGGCAAACAACCGTGTAATTGGTAAAGACAATCAGATGCCTTGGCATTTACCTGCAGATTTCGCATGGTTTAAACGTTCAACTATGGGTAAACCTGTCGTGATGGGACGTAAGACTTACGATTCAATTGGACGTCCTTTACCGGGGAGGCTGAACGTTGTAATCAGCCGTGACGAGAGTTTAGAAATCGAAGGCGTAACGACGGTAACTTCGATTGAAAAAGCATTAGAGCTGGTTAGTGATGTTGATGAAGTGATGATCATCGGTGGCGGTTCAATCTATGAAAGCTGCTTACCAAAAGCGAACAAGTTATACCTGACTTATATCGATTTTGATGTGGATGGTGATACTCAATTCCCAGACTGGGGAGAAGGTTGGAAGCAGAGCTTTAATGATACTTATCAAGCGGATGAGAAAAACAAGCACAATATGGAGTTTGTGGTTCTCGAGCGTTAACGGTGGTTATTAAGAGTTAGGCTCTGAAAATGCTTGCGTTACTGTGCCCAGCTAGCGCAAGCTTCTCGTATCTCGTATCTCGTATCTCGTATCTCGTATCTCGTATCTCGTATCTCGTATCTCGTATCTCGTATCTCGTATCTCGTATCTCGTATCTCGTATCTCGTATCTCGTATCTCGTATCTCGTATCTCGTATCTCGTGTTTCTATAGCGCTTTTTGAGTGAAAAACTGTTTGTCTTCCCAGCGAAGTATCGTCAAGTCTCCCCCCCACACACACCCAGTATCAAGTCCCATCACATCTTTTCCTGAGTAACCTTCTAGCGCAGCCCAGTGTCCAAAAACAACTGTTTTATCCAGCTTTATACGTTGTGGTAGGTCAAACCAGGGCACTAACGGCTCAGTTGTAATTTCGTTTGGTGGAAGTTTACAGGCCATATCGAGTCGACCATCAGTAAAGCAGAATCGCATTCTAGTAAGGCTGTTGATCGCATAGCGATAGCGCTCAATCCCTTCTAAATTTTGACGCCATAAGTCAGGCGTGTTGCTGTACATATTCTCGATAAGCCATTGCCACTGATCGGATTTTAATAAATCAGCTATTTCCAGATTTTCAATCCGTGCTCGCTCTAGATCCCATTGAGGTGAGATACCAGCATGAGACATCACGAACTCTGGGTGCTCCTGGATTAAAGGCTGTTGTCTTAACCATTCGAGCAGCTGTTCACGGTCTTCTGCATCAAGAATGGGCTGAGTCTTATCTTTTGCTTTAGCTGAAAAGAGGCCTAAGGAAACCGCAAGTAGATGCAAGTCATGGTTGCCTAATACAACCTTAGCTGCGTCACCTAGGCTACGAATAAAGCGTAGTGTCTCCAATGATTTAGGACCTCGAGCGACCAAGTCACCAGCGACCCATAAGGTATCTTGTTGTTTGTCAAAGTTGACGGTTTCAAGCAGTAGTTGAAGTTCGTCGAAGCACCCTTGGATGTCTCCGACAATATAATTCGACACAATAATTTCCTGTAGATACAGATGTACGGCTAATTAAGAATATTAGGGATCGCGAGTCTAAATGGATCCACTTCAGTTATGAAGTCGATGCCTTTGTTATCAGTCATCACATAATGACCTTGCATAACACCCACAGGAGTTTCGATAACGGTACCACTGGTGTAAGTGTATTCGTCGTTGGCCTCAATCACGGGTTGTTGCCCAACTACGCCATCACCTTCTATGGTGAGTTGTTTGCCGTTGGAGTCGGTAATCAGCCAGCGGCGAGACATGAGTTGAACCGTTGTTTTGCTGAGGTTTTTGATGGTAATGATGTAGGCGAAGACGTAGCGGTTCTTCGTTGGTTCAGATTGTTCCTCTATGTATTTAGAGTGAACCTGACATTTGATACAAGGCGTAGATATATCCATATTCGCACCTTTTGTTGTTGGTATACTTTAAAGTATTACATAAAAAAACAGGCTCCTCACCGAAGTGTAGGAGCCTTTTAGAATTATTTGTCAGCGCTGTGAGTGTCGTACAACCAGTTTGCCATGTCGACAAACTGCTCGAGCGTTAAATTCTCAGGACGCATGCCTGGGTTAACCCCCAACTCTTCAAGTACTTCCTTGTCGATTAGGCTCTTGTAGCAGTTACGAACCGTTTTACGACGCTGGTTAAAGCCTTCACGACATACACGATCTAGCCATTTCAGATCTTTTGCCGGGTAAGGTAGCACTTCGTATGGCTGTAGGCGTACTACTGCAGAATCTACTTTCGGTGGCGGAACGAAGGCCGTTGGTGGCACTTCTAGCACAGGCGTCACTTTACAGTAGTATTGAGCCATTACCGTAAGACGACCATAAGCTTTAGTACCTGGGCCGGCCGCTAATCGGTTAACCACTTCTTTTTGAAGCATGAAGTGCATGTCTTGCACGTCTTTATGGAACTCAAAAAGGTGGAACATCAATGGTGTCGAGATGTTGTATGGCAAGTTACCGAAAATACGTAGCTTGTTGTTTGGCTTAACAAGTTGTTCGAAATCGAACTTCATTGCATCGCCTTCATAGATCGTTAGCTTATCAGCCAGATCGGGATGGTTGCGAAGACGTTCAGCTAGGTCTCTATCCAATTCGATAACTGTAAATTTATCGACAAGCTTACCCACTGGCTCAGTAATTGCGCCTAGACCAGGGCCGATCTCTACCAAGTTTTGACCTGGTAGTGGGTTAATGCTCGATACGATGCCATCAATAATGTATGGATCGTTAAGGAAGTTTTGACCAAAACGTTTACGCGCTTTGTGCCCTAAGTGGACATCATTTCTCATTGCTTTTTCTCTACTAATTCAATGGCGTGCGTGAGCGCTGTTCTAAAGCTCCCTGTATCGGCTTGGCCTTTCCCTGCCAAGTCTAAGGCGGTACCGTGGTCGACTGATGTGCGAATAAACGGTAAGCCAAGCGTGATGTTCACTGAGCGACCAAACCCTTTGTATTTCAATACCGGGAGTACTTGGTCGTGATACATACCTAAAACAGCATCTGCATCTTGCAAATATTTTTCATTAAAGATGGTATCTGCTGGCAATGGGCCAACTAAATTGATGCCATCTTTTTGGCGAATTTTTTCTAGCGTCGGGGTGATGGTTTCTATCTCTTCACGTCCCAAGCAACCATCTTCACCAGCATGTGGATTCAAGCCACACACGTAGATAGTTGGTTTCTCAATAGCAAATTTTTCAACCAAATCTTTATTCAGAATTGCAATAATTTGCTCTAATCTGTCTTCGGTTACTGCTTGAGATACATAAGCTAGTGGGATGTGCGTTGTTACTAGCGCAACACGCAGCCCTTCTGTTGCCAACATCATCACCACCAGTGGTGTATTGGACTTCTCTGCAAAGAACTCGGTATGGCCGCTAAAAGCAACGCCAGCTCGGTTAATTACACCCTTGTGAACAGGGCCGGTGACAATAGCATCAAATTCATCATTCATACAGCCAATTGCTGCGGTTTCTAAAGTATTTAATACGTAATGACCGTTCGCTTCATTGAGTTGGCCAGCTACGGCAGTTTCAGCCAGTGGAACGTGTTTCACAACTAGTGTTCCGGAGCGTTGAGGTTGCTTAGCTGCGTTTGCGTCGTAATCCAGTAGCTCAACTTCGATACCAAGGGTTTTGGCTCGCTCGGCTAGTAGGGTTTTGTCGGCACAGACTACAAGTTGATGTGGCCAGCTTTCTTGGGATAAGGCGAGAGTCAAATCTGGCCCAATTCCCGCTGGTTCACCTGCCGTAATGACAAGGCGTTTAGTTGTCATCTTGATCATCCTCAACCATTTCAACAAAGGCACTTGCTCTTACTTCTTGCAGCCAAGCGCCAGCTTCTTCGTTGAACTTACGGTTAAATAGAATTTGGTAAGCTTTGTTTTTCAAAGCTGAATCGGTACGGTCTACTTCTCGACGGTCTAGTACTTCAACAATGTGCCAGCCATGCACGGTTTTAAATGGTGCGCTGATCTTACCTTCAGGAAGCGTTTCTACTTGGTGCTTAAATTCAGGTACATACAAATCCGGTGTTTGGTAGCCTAGTTCACCATCTTGCACTGCAGAGCCTGGATCTTGGCTGTATTGCTGCGCAAGTTCACCAAAGCTCGCTTCACCCGCGTTTACACGACGCGTGATTTCTTCAAGTTGCTCCTTGGCACCGTCGTCACTTAAGATGACGGTCGGTTTAATTAGGATATGGCGAGCATTAACTTCCGTCACCGCTACCGTTTCCAAGCCTTTCACATCTTCAATTTTCAGAATATGGAAACCAACGCCGCTTCGGAAAGGACCGATGATGCTGCCTTTATTCTGCATTTTGATTTGGTCTGCAAAAATGGTAGGCATCTCTTCTTTACGCATCCAACCCCAGTCACCACCTTGTAGCGCTTTAGGGCCTTTTGAATAAGTATAAGCCATGGTGCTGAAATCTTTGCCTGAGTTGAGTTCCTCAACCACTTCTTTAGCTTGAGCTTCTAGTTCTTCTTTGGTTTGGTCATCATTAAAGCGAAGTTGGATGTGGCCGATTTTGTATTGAACGGTCGCGTTAGTCTCTTGCGCCAAGATATCCGCAAGGTTATCGACTTCAGCTGGAAGAATGTTGATACGACGACGCACTAAGGCGTTACGCGCTTCACTTGCCGCAATCTCTTTTCTTACTTGTTCGCGAAATGCATTGTAACTGAGGCCTTCTGCAGCAACGGATGCTGTAAGCTGATCCACGGTTTGGTTGTTATCTTTTGCAATGCCTTCAATCGCTTGATCAAGTCGAGCATCATCAATACGAACGCCAATACGCTCTGCTTCTTGTGTTTGAATGGTATCGATGATCAGCTTTTCAAGCACTTGCTCATTGAGCACGTCTTGCGGTGGTAGTGTTTGGCCGCTTTTCTTAGCATTTGCGCGCAGCGTCTTCATTGAAGCATCGATGTCACTTTGTAAGATAACGCCTTCGTTAACGATAACTTTTACGCTGTCTAGTTCTACCGGCGCTGCGTAGCTTACTGATACAGTGCAAGCTGCTGCGATGGCAATTAATGTGCGTTTCCACAATGTCATGTGTAATCCTTTAAATTTACTGATGTTTTATCAATAAAGAAAATTAGTTGTTTAAGAAGAATGGGCGACCGTAGCTCAATGAGTTATCAGAGCTGCTTTCCCCAACAGCGCCAGAGTCAGAGCCGATATTGGTACCGAAGCCAACAATACCGAAGTTCACACTAAAGTTGTTTTCATATTCAGGTGTGATATTTGGATCACTAATGTTGTTCGTCAAACGGTTACTATAGGTAAAGCCAATATACCAACAATCCGATCTGTAGTTTAAACGAGCTAACCACTCTAGATCTTCTTGTGTGGTTAAATCATAGAAATATTGAGCACTTGTGCTCCACTTCGGTGAAATTTGGTAGGCACCAAGTAATCCTGCTTGTGAGATACCATCTCTAGTAATTGATGATACGTCAAAATCTACAGTTTCATTTATGTATTCTTCTGTTACATAACGATAGTTAGTTTGTATGTAACCACCAGTGAAGCGGTATTCTAACGTACTGTTTGCAAGCTGCATCGCAGTAGTATCAATGTCGTATTGCACGCCGCCGTGATAAAACAGGTAATCGTCATAGTTGAAGTCCATTTCAATGGCCCAAGATGAATAATTAGTTTTTTCACTGGAGTCTTCGCTGCTCAGAGTTTGTTTTGTGTCTTTATCAAAATAGAAAATTTGGCCAAAGGATATATTGAGTCGTTCTTTATATTCATCATCAAAGAAGCGCGATGATGCACCGTAACTGACTTGGTTTGCCGCAGCTATGCGATCCACACCACTGTATTTACGGCTTCTGAATAAGCCATAGTAGTCGGTCTGTAGTAGTGTTGTATCGTAAAGGCCAATTTCACTTTGATCCTCTTCGGGTACGTAAAGGTACTGTACCTGGGGCTCTAACGTTTGAGTATAATTGCCAACAATAGTGGTATCTCGCTCCAGAATGATACCAGCATGGCTTCTAAATTCAGGAATAACACGGCTAACAGATTCTTCTAGCCCTTCATAATCAGAACCAACACCAGTATCTACGCCATCAAGATCTTGTTGGTAATATGTACCAAGCAACCGAGCTTCTGTTGTCCATGTACCCCAGGTATTACCTACCGGAATAGTAATTCCGGGCTCGACATGAACACGAGTTGCAGAGGGTTTACCTGTAGCATCCGTGTCGAACAACGACACATGACTAATGAGATCGAAATCTAGGTAATCCATCACCTCTGGAGCATAATAGTTATACTCGAGTTGTGGCATGAGTCGATAAGGTAAATTATTCGTTGTATCGGTTAGGACTTGGAAATCTCGGACGAGCACCGAGGCATCCCAGTTTTGAGAGCGGTAAGTCGCCTTACCTTCTTGAAGTAACTGGCCATCTTCACGGTTACCAATGCTGCTTGAGCTCACATCAGTGAAGTAATCGATGTCACTGACTTTTGAGTAATCAATCTCAAATAACCAAGATTGCTGGAATATTCCTGAGTGTTCTAGTTGAGCACCCCAGCGGTCACCTTTCTCTTCGAACTTTTTATCATCAGGTAAGTATTCTGATTCGATACTACCCGAACCAAAATCGCTCAAATATCTGAATTTACTGTTAAGTTGTGTACCACGCTCTTGCATGTACTTGAAGGTAGTTTCTAAGTCATAGTTTGGCGCCAAGTTCCAATAAACAGGAATCTCAGCTTCAAAACCATCGCTTGAACCGTATGACACAGTTGGATATAAGAAACCGGTTTTACGTGTGTCACCGACTGGTACGGTTAAATAAGGTAAGTAAAAAACTGGGACACTTTGAATTTCAAAGCGTGGATTATAAAAGGTGGCTTGCTCTTCGTCTTGGTCGACGCTGATGCTTGATGCTCTTAGACGCCAAGCGTTGTCGCCAATAGGGCAAGAGGTGATCGAGCCATCTTCAATTTCATAAACCGCTTTACCTGTTTTTGCGATATAAACCGCATCACCGCGACCTGGTTCGCAAAGAAATTCGTAGTCGGTATTTTCTAGCGTCATTTCATCGGTAGTCAGATTGTTGGTTGCTCTGTCTGACACTGATTTTATTTGACCATCACTAAAGTTTACGTTGCCTTCAGCTACAACGATATTTTCTTGTTGGTGTAGGGTCACATTATCGGCAAGGATGGTCTTATTCCCTTGCGTAACTCTTACGTCACCCGAATAGATTGCCTTGTCACCATTGATAGCTTCTAAGCGATCTGACTCAACATGAGCGGGTAGCTGTGTCTCGTTTTCTGCAGCGGGCTCGATCAAGCATTGATCTATAGAGGGCATTTCCTGCACACTACTATCGGTGATTGTTTCAGCTTGAGTTGTCGACACGTATAATGCCGTACTTATAGACGCGGCTAACAAGGTGCGGGAAAAAGATTGCATGAAGTTGAACTATCCTGTGTCACTAGATGAAGGGTTGATCTAGTATCAATCCAATTAATAAAGCATTTTCCTTATGATAAAGGAAATATTAGCATTCAGCATCATCAGACAGCGTTACTCAGATAAAATTCATAGATAGAGAACACATAATGCAAATATTTGGCAAAATTTTGGGCGCGTTTTTTGGCTTTTTATTTGGAGGGCCGCTCGGTTTAGTTTTTGGTCTGTTTTTAGGGCATCAATTTGATAAGGCTCGACGTTTAAGCCAATCGGGCTTCAATAGCTCTGGTTTTGGCCGAGGTCCAAGCCAAGCTGAAAGACAAAACGAGTTTTTCAAATCTGCTTTTGCGGTTATGGGACACGTTGCTAAAGCTAAGGGGCAGGTTACACCAGAAGAGATTCAGCTCGCTTCTACAATGATGGAGCGTATGAACCTGCATGGCGAACAACGTAAAGCGGCTCAAGATGCTTTCCGTGACGGCAAAGAGAGTGACTTCCCGTTAAGCGATGTACTTGAACGTGTGAAAATCTCATCGGGTGGTCGTTTTGATCTTCTGCAGTTTTTTCTTGAGCTACAAGTGTCCGCAGCATTTGCCGATGGAAGCTTGCACCCGAGTGAACGTCAGGTTCTGCATAAGATAGCGCAAGGTCTTGGATTTTCTGCAGAACAGCTAGAGCGCCGCTTGCAGATGCAAGAAGCAGCATTTCGTTTTCAACAGCAAGGTGGAAGCTTTGGTGGCCATCAAGGCCATGGGCAATCATCGGGTTGGCAACAAGCTTCGCAACAAAACCAACTGGCCGATGCGTTTAAAGTTCTCGGTGTGAGTGAAAGTGCCGACGGTAAAGAGGTGAAGAAAGCTTACCGCAAGCTGATGAATGAGCATCACCCAGACAAATTGATGGCAAAGGGCTTACCGCCTGAAATGATGAATGTTGCGAAAGAGAAATCGCAAGAAATTCAGAACGCTTATGATCTGATAAAGAAAGTAAAAGGTTTTAAGTAATTGAATATAGACCGAGTCATGATATTAAATGACTCGGTTTTTTATTAAAGGGAATTATATGACGGTAACGTATCAGGATGTTCTAGAGTTTTGGTTCGATGAACTGACGCCTAAAGACTGGTTTACTGGCGGTGAAGAGATCGATACTTTGATTGAGTCTCGTTTTGCTAAACTGCACAAAGCCGCTATCCAAGGTGAGCTATTTGAATGGCGACAAAATGCAGAAGGGCGCTTGGCTGAAATTATCGTGCTTGATCAGTTTTCTCGAAATATGGGGCGAAACAGTCCAGTAGCATTTTTGGCTGACCCTGTGGCGTTGATTTTAGCGCAAGAGGCGGTGGCGGGTGGTTTTGATCACCAGCTGAACGAGCAACAGAAAAGTTTCCTGTATATGCCTTACATGCACAGTGAATCTTTGTTGGTTCATGAACAAGCCGTGGAGCTCTTTTCTCAAACGGGATTAGAACATAATCTTGATTTTGAGTTTAAGCACAAGGTCATCATTGAGCGTTTTGGTCGCTACCCTCATCGTAATGAGGTGCTAGGGCGAACTTCGACTCCTGAAGAGGTTGAGTTCTTGCAGCAACCGGGCTCAAGCTTTTAATCGTAGAAATACGGTCAAAGAATTGAGAAGAGGCTAGCGGTTAATAAAAACCTCTAGCCTCTTTTTGTTTAGCTTCATTCATGATCTTTAACGTTAAAACTAGTTTGCTTGGTTAAGTGACCAATCATAGTCATAACTGATTTTTTCAGTGTTCGTCACCGGCTTTGTTCGATACTGGTCTAAGTGTTGAATGAGTTGTTTCTCTATACCAAAATCCACAGCAAACCATTCGTAAATCGATGATAGTTGGATTTTGTTGTTTCCAATCAACACGCCCTTATCGCTATTTACAAAATCACTAGCAGCTTGTTCTAACAAGGCTTCAGTGTTGTCAGAGGTAAAAGCTTCAGGCTGTAAATTAGGACAACCTAAACTCGCACAATTCACTGCATAATGCGTGCGTGGATCTTGCCAAATCGGTCTTAAAATTCGATGCTCAATATCATTGAGTGTTAGTGACTTCCCGTTAACGATTACTACATCATCTCCCCACGGCCCAAAACTAAACAGTCCGCCGAGCTTGGTGATGGATTTTATTGGGTAGGCATCAAGAATTAAATCGACAGTCACGGCGTTGTATAGATTAACCCAATAGGCATACTGCTCCGCTTTTGAATAGTCGAGCGGATTAACCTGTTCTAATCTCTTGATGTACTGCTTGAGTTTGGTCTTATCTGCAGTGTTCACTGCTTGGTAGCGAACTAGGGTATTTTGACCTTGTTGAACTAAGTAGTTGTCGAGGAATAGCTGCCAATCTTGATGAGATACCTGTTCTAGATTGGTTTCATTGCTTTGGTTCCAGTATGGCCAAAGATCAGATTTAGGCGCAGACCAAGCTAACGTTGAGAAAAGTAGGCTGACAATAAAAAGTAGTTGTTTCATGGCATTCTCCTGATGACTGACTACTAAGACCTTATGCTTTACGATTTTCTTTCATGGCTCTTTAGTTAAATTACAGAGTTAAGTCTAATAAATATATTCAGACAAATAAAAAAGGTTGGCGTTAGGCCAACCTTTTTTATGAACACAAAACTGTGTGATTCTACTTTAAGACTTCTTTATTTCAGGAAGCTAGGAATCTTAGCTTCAAACTCTGAAATCTTATCTGCGTGTTGAAGCGTTAGGCCGATGTTATCTAGGCCATTCAGTAAACAGTGACGACGGAACTCATCAATTTCAAACGAGTACTCTTTACCGTTTGCACGGACTTTCATTGCTTCTAAATCAACGTCGATCTCAGCACCTTCATTCGCCTCAACGAACTGGAATAGTTCATCAACTTCCTGCTCTGTAAGACGAACCGGAACCATCTGGTTGTTGATTGAGTTACCGTAGAAAATATCGGCAAAGCTTGGAGCGATCATCACTTGAATACCGTAATCGGCAAGCGCCCAAGGTGCATGTTCACGAGATGAACCACAACCAAAGTTTTCACGAGCTAGGAGAATTGAAGCGCCTTTATAGCGTGGTGCATTCATTACAAACTCAGGGTTTGGTTGCTGGCCTGCATCATCAAGGAAGCGCCAATCGTGGAATAAGTGCTTACCAAAACCGATACGGTTCACTTTCTGTAGAAACTGCTTTGGAATGATCGCATCAGTATCGATGTTGGCCGTATCTAGAGGAACGACTAATCCGGTGTGTTGTTGAAAACCTGACATGTTAAATCCTCTAATTAAAGTTCACGAATATCGACAAAGTGACCAGCGATTGCCGCTGCGGCTGCCATTGCTGGGCTAACTAGGTGCGTACGACCATCACGGCCTTGGCGACCTTCAAAGTTACGGTTTGATGTAGAAGCACAGCGCTCTTGTGGACCTAAACGGTCATTGTTCATTGCAAGACACATAGAGCAGCCTGGTAGGCGCCATTCAAAGCCTGCTTCGATGAAGATCTTATCTAGGCCTTCAGCTTCAGCTTGCGCTTTTACTTGCTCAGAACCCGGAACGATCAATGCTTGAACATGTTTCGCTACTTGGCGGCCTTTTGCTACCGCTGCTGCTGCGCGCATGTCTTCGATACGAGAGTTAGTACAAGAACCCACGAAAACTTTATCGACGTTGTAATCAGATAGAGATTTACCCGCTTCAAGTCCCATGTAAGCTAGCGCTTTTTCAGCCGATGCTTTTTCAACAGGGTCTGCGAAGCTTTCTGGTGCAGGGATTGGTGTGTCTACTGAGATCACCTGACCTGGGTTAGTACCCCAAGTGACTTGTGGTTTGATGTCAGCCGCTTCTAGCGTTACAACAGCATCGAACTCTGCATCAGCATCGGTTTTCAATGTGTTCCAGTATTCAATTGCCGCTTCTAAGTCTTCGCCTTGTGGAGAGAACTTACGGCCTTTGATGTATTCGTATGTTGTTGCATCTGGAGCGATTAAGCCTGCTTTAGCGCCTAGCTCGATTGCCATGTTACATACCGTCATACGACCTTCCATTGTAAGGTCAGTAATTGCCTCACCACAGAATTCAACCACGTAGCCAGTACCACCAGCAGCCGTTGTTTTGCCGATGATCGCCAGTACGATATCTTTTGCTGTAATACCTTCTGCTACTTGGCCTTTTACTTCAATCTTCATGGTTTTAGCGCGAGCTTGTTTTAGCGTTTGCGTTGCTAGAACGTGCTCAACTTCAGAAGTACCGATACCGAATGCAAGAGAACCAAATGCACCGTGTGTAGCCGTGTGTGAGTCACCACATACGATGGTCATGCCCGGTAGCGTGATACCTAGCTCAGGGCCCATTACGTGCACAATGCCTTGGTATTTGTGGTTTAGGTCGTAAAGCGTGACACCAAACTCTTCACAGTTCTTCGATAGCGTTTCCATTTGGATACGAGCCATCTCACCAGAAGCGTTGATGTCTTTGGTTTGTGTCGATACGTTGTGATCCATGGTCGCAAAAGTTTTGCCTACTTGGCGAACTTTACGACCTTTTTCACGCAGGCCATCAAAGGCTTGTGGCGACGTTACTTCGTGGACTAAGTGGCGATCGATATAAAGAATTGGTGTTTCGCCTTTCGCTGCAACCGCAACGTGAGCGTCATAAACTTTTTCGTATAAGGTTTTTGCTTGCTGGTTTGTCGACATAGCTTTTCTTCCTTGGGAGCATCAGTCCCAGTGTTTGTTTCGAGCCAAGTCATGCTATTTAAGCTGACTTGGCTTGATATTATTCTTATGTACTTGCTTCTAATCTAAGCATCTAGCTTATGAAGCTAAGATGTACTCAGCGATCTTGTCACCCATTTCAGAGGTAGTCAGCGCTTGGTTTTTGCCTGCAAGGTCAGCGGTTAGCTCGCCTGCAGAAAGTGCTTTAGATACCGCTGTTTCGATGTCTTGCGCTGCGGCTTCTTCGCCTAGGCTGTAACGAAGCATTAGCGCTGCAGAAAGAATTTGCGCTACTGGGTTCGCGATGTTCTTACCGGCGATATCTGGTGCGCTGCCACCTGCTGGTTCGTATAGGCCGAAGTTACTTTCGTTCAAGCTTGCAGAAGGAAGCATACCCATAGAACCCGTGATCATTGCGCACTCATCAGAGATGATGTCACCGAAGATGTTTGAACATAGCATTACGTCAAATTGAGATGGATCTTTGATTAGCTGCATGGTCGCGTTGTCGATGTACATGTGGTTTAGCGTGACATCTGGGTAGTCTTTCGAGATTTCTTCAACCACTTCACGCCATAAGATAGAGCTCTGAAGAACGTTTGCTTTATCGATTGAGTAAACGTTTTTGTTACGTAGACGAGCAGATTCAAAAGCAATCTTCGCAATACGTTCGATTTCGTAACGGTGGTAAACCTCAGTATCAAAGGCTTTCTCTGTTGCGCCTTCTCCTTCACGACCTTTAGGTTGGCCGAAGTAGATGCCGCCAGTTAATTCACGAACAACAACGATGTCGAAACCATTACCTGAGATGTCAGCACGCAAAGGAGAGAAAGACTCTAAACCTTTGTGGATTTGTGCAGGACGTAGGTTACAGAACAGTTGGAAGTGCTTACGCAGAGGAAGTAGGGCACCACGTTCTGGTTGATCGTTTGGTGGAAGGTGTTCCCACTTAGGACCGCCAACTGAGCCGAAAAGTACCGCGTCAGATTCTTCACAACCTGTTACTGTCGCTTCTGGAAGTGGACAGCCGTGGTTATCAATTGCGATACCACCAACATCATACTCTTCACGAGAAAAGCTAATCGCGTGCTTCTTTTCGATTGCGTCTAGCACTTTGTGTGCTTGCTGCATTACTTCTGGGCCAATGCCATCACCAGGTAGTACGGCAATCTTGTATGATTTATCAGTCATGTTAATCCTTTAATTCTTGTTACTGAGCTAGTGGCTCGTTTTAAATTTTGTCCCTAAAGCCAACAACAGCGGCTCTAGGGCTCTGTTATTGGGTGCTTAAACTGTCGCGATTCTTTGCTGCTTCATTTCAGCGATGGTGTCTGCACGTTGAATGCTATTGATAACGTGCAATAGTGCTTGACCAGAGGCTTCAACGATATCCGTTGAAACGCCCGTACCGTGGTACTTACGGCCTTTATAGTTCGCAATAATATCGGCTTGACCTAAGCCATCTTCGCCTTCGCCTTTCGCAGTCAGGTCGAATTTATCCAATGCAATTTCGTAACCAGTTAAGCGGTAGATACATTGGTATAAAGCATCTACAGGGCCGTTACCGACAGCCGCTTCGCATTTCTCTTCATCGCCACATTGCAGCTTGATGCTGGTGGTAGACATAACACTACCAGATTGTACGCTTAGGTAGTTAAGTTTATAGAAGTCATCTTCGTCGCGTAGGTTCGCGAAATGCATTAATGCTTCTAAGTCGTAATCGAATACTTGGCCTTTACGGTCAGCCAGCTTCAAGAAATCTTCGTACAATGAATCTAGGTTGTATTCGTTGTCTTTATAACCCATCGCGTCCATGTGGCTCTTAACAGCCGCTCGGCCACTACGGCTTGTTAGGTTCAATGCCTTGTTCTTCAAGCCGATAGACTCAGGCGTCATGATCTCGTAAGTGTTCTTGTTCTTAAGCATGCCATCTTGGTGAATACCTGAAGAGTGGCTGAATGCGTTAGCACCGACGATTGCTTTGTTGTCTTGAATTGGCATGTGGCAAAGCTGGCTAACCAACTTACTGGTACGGTGAATCTCTTTATGATCCAAGCCGGTGTGAACCCCCAAAAGCTCTTGACGAGTTTTGATGATCATTGCGATTTCTTCTAAAGAACAGTTACCTGCACGTTCGCCAATACCATTGATTGTGCCTTCAATTTGACGAGCGCCCGCTTGCACAGCAGCAATTGAGTTTGCAACCGACATACCTAAGTCATCGTGACAGTGAACAGAGATGATCGCTTGGTCGATGTTGGGTACGCGATCGAATAGCGTTTTGATAATGCCACCAAACTCATTCGGTACTGTATAGCCAACTGTGTCTGGAATATTGATGGTTTTAGCGCCTGCGTTAATCGCGGCTTCAACCATACGGCATAGGTTGTCGATAGGGGTACGACCGGCATCTTCACAAGAGAACTCAACATCATCGGTGTAGTTACGAGCGTGTTTGACGGCTTTCACTGCCATCTCGACAACATCGTCGTAGCTGCGGCGTAATTTGTCTTGTACGTGAACCGTCGATGTTGAGATGAAGGTATGAATACGGAACTGGTCAGCAACTTTAAGCGCTTCTGCAGCTGCGTCGATATCTTTTGCAACGGCACGAGAAAGTGCACAAATACGGCTGTCTTTGATGTGTTTAGCGATGGTTTGTACAGACTCAAAATCACCTGGTGAAGAGATAGGGAAGCCAGCTTCGATAACATCGACACCCAGTCTCTCAAGAGCATAAGCGATCTGTAACTTCTCTTTTACCGTAAGGCTTGCAGCCAATGCTTGCTCGCCGTCACGTAAGGTAGTATCAAAAATTATTACTTGATCGTTCATGGGTGCTTCCTTATATCGATAATGAATCGATTGCTATCCAAATTATTATTAAGAATGATGTTCTTTTAAAAGTGCCAGTTACAAAAAAACCCGCTCAGCGCGGGTTTTAATATTTGTGTAGTTCTTGACCCACAACTTACCCGCGCGATTGGTTCACGATAAGGAGAAGTTTCAGCAGTAGAGAAGAAGAAAAAATCATTACACAAATATCCGTAAATAAACTGTTAACACCATATTTACCGTAATTTATTCTGAGCGTCAAACTAGAAAATCCAATATCAGCGTACATTGGCAGTGTTTTGGTTTGGTTTGTGCTGTTTTTCATGTTGTGGATGGCTAAATCGACTGATTGGCGGTTTTGTATTGGCGGGTTAGTTTATCGTTTGGCTGATGTGTAGGTTAAAACTTTGTAGTAAATATTTTTGGTGGAACGATTCACCAAAAAAATTACAAGCGTTACCCAATTAATTAATCACTTGATTAAATAGTGAGTAATTAATCTTCTACTGTTACGCCTGTTTATCTCTATAATTAATCGGATGATTAATTATAGAGATGGATTTTTGCCATGACGGCACGAAAAGCGGGGCGACCTCAACAGAACTTAGATGTTCGACAGTTATTGATTGAGCATGCTCGCGATCTGTTTGTTGTTCAGCCATACGACAAGGTCTCGACACGCCTGATTGCAGATCGTGCGGGTGTGAACATTGCGATGATCCGTTATTACTTTGGCAGTAAGGCTGGGTTATTTGAGGCGATGCTACGTGAAACCCTACGACCGATGCAATTGCAGATGCAAAGGTTGGTTGAAGAAAGCAGTCATGAGAACTTTCTTGATCTAATGCGGACTTACTACAAAGAGATGGTCAAGGTGCCCAAGTTTCCTCGCTTGATTGCCCAAGTAATGAACATGCCTCCCTCTGAAGTGCAAAGAGAGTTGCTCGAAAAGGTTTTCCTCGATGTGGCCAAGCCAGCCCAAGATGTCATTTTTGAAAAGTTGGTGGCACAAGGTGTCTTAAGAAAAGAGATGGATCCCAAGCTCTGTCGCGTGTCGTATATAAGCTTGATGGTATTTCCGTTCATTGCGCCGCCCCCTCTATTAGCAATCCATGGTATTGAGATTAATGAAGAATTTCTTAACCGTTTAATCGAACACAACATTCAATTGATGACAGAAGGCTTTATAAACACGCCTAGCCCTTCTTCCGTGCAGGACCAAAGATAATGAAAATAAATAAAAAACTACTCTTCTTTCCGGCACTTGCGGTTGGTGTCATTGGCCTTGTGGTTGCGATTAACTTGAAGCCGGATCTTCCAACCAAGCCTGCGGGTGATAGAGCTCGCTTAGTTGATACAGTAAGCCTAGAGCAACAACTGATAGCACCGTTAGCGGTTGGTTTTGGCAAAGTGGTGCCGAAAGTCGAATGGAAAGCGATTGCCGAGGTGACTGGACAGATCGTTTATCGTCATCCGGATCTTGAGAAAGGTCAGGTGATCCCTGCGGGAACGGTCGTGCTCAAGGTTGATCCATTGGATTACGAATTGAAACTGATACAAGCAGAGGCGGATCTAAAATCAAGCCAAACCTCATTAGCGAAATTGAATCAAGAAGAAGACAACCTGAATCAGACTCTTAAGATCGAAAAGAATCGCTTAGTGATCAGCAACAAAGAGCTACAACGTAAACAAGATCTGCGTAAGAAAGGGCTGACTTCTCAATCGGATGTCGACCTGCAACAACAAAGTGCACTGTCTCAACAGAAGCTAGTGTTGGATATCGCGAACCAAATCGCTTTAATGCCTGATGAAAAACGCGTTGCGGAAGCGGTGATAAAGGTCAATGTGTCTAAAGTAAAAGAGGCGCAGCGCTCTCTCGATAAGACCACCATCATTTTGCCAAGAGCGATGAGAATTGCTCAAGTTGATATCGAACAAAATCAAGTGGTTAACCTTCAGCAAGAGATGTTTGTTGCTCACGGGATTAATGTCATGGAAGTGGAGGCGCAACTTTCTATTCACGATATGCAAACTTTAGCCTCCAGTTTTAAGCAGTTCCCTCGCGATGCAGCAGGGATCCCTAATCCTTATGAAGCGCCAATCAAAGCGACGATTCAACTTAACAGCGGCAACTTGAACCTGAGTTGGCCTGCGAAGGTGGCAAGAATCAGTGAGACGGTTGATGAAAACCAAGCGACAGCCGGAATTATTCTCGAGATCGCTCAAGACTATTCACAACTGCAGCCAAGCAATGCGACCCCTTTGGTCAACGGCATGTTTGTAAAAGCTGAGATTGAAGGTGTCGCGAATCTAAGTTGGGTGGTTCCAGAGCGAGCATTGCACGGTGACAAGGTTTACCTGATGGATGACAATCAGCGCTTGCAAGTGGTGAATGTTGAAGTGCTTTATCGCAGAGATAACCAAGTGGTTGTGAGTGGCGAGCTACAAACGGGAGATAAATTGGTTCTTAATGACGTCCTGCCAGCTATCGAAGGCATGTTACTGAAAGAGTCGAACTCTACAGAGGTTAAGCTTGAATCGGATACTCAGGAGAGTGCGTCATGATCAAGTTCTTTTCTAGGCACCCAACAGCTGCAAACTTGTTGATGCTTGGGTTATTGATCATGGGTATAAGCTCATTATCAACCATCAAGCGTGAAACCTTCCCCGCTTATGATCCGCCTTATATTATGGCGGCCATCGTTTATCCCGGTGCATCACCACAAGAAGTGGAAGAAAGCTTGTGTGTACGAATGGAAGATGCCGTCGATGGCCTAGCTAACATTGAAGAGACTCAGTGTGAAGCCATCGAAGGTAGCGCACGTCTAATCCTGAAGTTGAATGAGAAAGCGGATATCGGCCGAATGCTGGTGGATGTACAAACTCAAATCAACTCGATCAATGATTTCCCAACGGAGATTGAATCGCCTGTTGTTCAAGAACTGGATTGGAATGAACCAGTTGTTGATATCGCCATCACAGCAGAAACGTCGTGGCCAGAGCTTAAGGCCTACGCTGAAGACCTCAAACGTATCATGAAGCTTGATTATGATGTTTCACTGGTCGATGTTAGCGGCTTCTCTGATCATCAATACCGCGTTGAACTGGATACTCAAGCGATTCGCCAGCTGGGTTTGAGTGTCGGTGATATCGCAGACCAGATTGGCCGTCAGAATGTAAAACTGCCAAGCGGTAACGTTGAAACACCAGACAAGAATTTTTTGATTCGTTTTGATGAAAGACGAATTACACCGGTTGAGCTAGAAAGCATCGTGGTTGGCTCTGCGCCTAATGGATCAGTGATCCGTCTGAGGGACATTGCAAAAATAACCGACCGCTTTGAGCTTGATGAACAGAAGGTGTTGTTTGATGGAAAGCCATCGGCCCTGTTGAAAATCAGTAAAAACAAAGAAGATGATGCGTTACGAATCAAAGAGAACGTGACGCGTTTCGTTGAAGATCAGAGCGCGATTGCCCCTGATGGCGTGACGCTACAAATGACCAACGATCTCTCCTCTGTGCTGTGGGATCGCCTCACCATGATGGTACGTAACGGCTGGCAAGGTATTGTGCTGGTATTTGCCACCATGTGGCTGTTCTTCAGCTTACGCTATTCATTCTGGGTTGCAGCCGGTTTACCCGTAGCCTTCCTTGGTGGCTTGTTCTTAATGGCCAACCTTGGCCTGTCGATCAACATCATGTCACTGGTCGGCTTATTAATGGCGATTGGTATCATGATGGATGACGCCATCGTGATTGCCGAATCGATAGCCTCCCATTTAGATCGGGGGCAAAACGTTGATGATGCGGTGTACAACGGCGTTAAGAAAGTGCTTCCCGGAGTCTTATCTTCTTTCTTAACTACAGTGTGTATTTTCGGTAGCTTGCTGTTTCTCGATGGGGAAATGGGCGCGGTGCTTAAGGCTGTTCCTCAAGTATTGATATTAGTGCTCTCGTTGAGCTTGATTGAAGCCTTCCTGATTCTGCCTAATCACTTGTCTCATTCATTACACAAAGAAAAGAATGACAAGCCAACGCTGCGCTTCAAAGTTGTGTTGTTAGAGAAGTTTGAGAACTTTCGTAATACCACTTTGATGAACATGGTTGAGAAAGTGGTGACATTCCGCTACGCCTTTATGGGCGGAGTGCTGACCCTGCTGTTGCTTTCGGTAGCCTTGATTGCTGGTGGCGTTGTTAAGTTCCAACCTTTCCCTGAGCTTGATGGTGATATTGCCGAGGCGCGTATCATTCTTCCGCCGGGCGCATCATTGTCTCAAACCGAGAGAGTCGTCGACAAAATTGTCGCTTCTGCTGAGCGTTTGAATGAGCAATGGAGCGAAGAAGTTGAGGACGGTAATAAATTGGTTGAGCATATCACCAGCCAATTCAATGCCAACGCAGACGCCAATGAATCAGGCCCACACTTAGCCACTGTGCGCCTAGACTTACGCGGTGCAGAGAGCCGTAATACGGTTATCGATGACTTCATTGATGCGTGGCGTGAAGATATTGGCGATTTAGCGGATCCTATTTCATTAGTGTTCAAGCAACCTACTATGGGGCCGGGCGGTCGTGCTATTGAAATCCGTGCCAAACATGATGACCTGAGCGCGTTGAAATCTGCTTCTCTGGAGATTCAGGAATACCTTAATCAGTTTGATGGGGTGCATGGCGTGCTTGATGATATGCGCATGGGTAAAGAAGAGATCTTGGTGAAGCTGCGCCCTGGAGCTGAAACCTACAATGTGAATGGGCAGATGATTGCGTCTCAGTTACGAGCGGCTTTCTTTGGGCAAACAGCGGACGAGATTCAAATCGGCGTTGAGAATATCTCGATTGAAGTACGCCTTGATAAGGAGCAAGCGGGCGACATACAGCAGCTAGCTAACTTCCCAATCATTACCGCAGATGGCAGTCAGATCCCGCTAGCAACATTGGCGACATTAGATTTCCAACGTAACTACGTGCGAATCCAGCGTATTGATGGGCTGAGAACCATCAGTATTTTTGGTGATATTGATAATAAGAAGGCGAGCTCTTCAGCAATTTTGGCTCAGTTCCAAAAAGATGAAGCAGCCAAGCTTATTCAAAAGTACCCGGGCTTACGCTTTGATTTTGAAGGTGAAGCCAAAGATGCCGCGAAGACTGGAGCCTCGATGGGCAAAGGCTTCTTGCTCGGCTTATTCGGCGTGTTTGCGATTCTTAGCTATCAATTCCGAAGCTACTTAGAGCCTGTGGTCGTGATGCTAGCAATTCCACTCGCCTTTATTGGGGTGGTCGTTGGGCACTGGATACTTGGACACTCTTTGAGTATGCCAAGCATGATGGGCTTTGTGTCGCTTGCCGGGATTGTGGTCAATGATTCCATTTTGTTGGTGCAGTACATTCGTCACCATGTCGATGAGGGAGATAGCGTGCACGACTCGGTGGTGAAAGCCAGTCGCGAGCGTTTCCGAGCGGTATTTCTGACCTCAATGACGACCGCAGCTGGTTTGCTCCCGCTGTTGACGGAAACCAGCTTGCAGGCTCAGGTTATTCAACCTCTGGTTATTTCGATCGTGTTCGGCATATTTGCCTCGACCTTACTGGTGCTGTTTATGATCCCTGCGGCCTACGCGATATTGGCGGATTTTGGTTTGGTGAAAAAGCACGAGCCATTAGCGCTATAACTTTTAGTGCTATAGCCTTTAGCGCTATTATCATTAGCGAGCACTATTATCATTAGCGAACGCTATAACCATTAACACGATAGAAGTAGCGTTTGCTTGCTTATATAAAGAAGTAAAAACGTAGAAGAATAAAGCGGCCTTGGGTCGCTTTATTTTTATCGGCAGTTTCTAGGCCCCATCAGCTTGCTTAGCGAAAGCGGTCAATTCGCCTCAAAATTCATTTTAGTTCATTCAAAACGTCACTTAACTGTCATTTCAGGAGCATAACTTGAGCCTTAACTGAATAAGGATTGTTAAGGAGATTGTATGCGTACTATCGAACCTATTGTCCGCTGGGATGTGGCATTTTCTGTTTTCTGTTTAAAGAGCCGTTATAGCGGACAACAGGCGACACTCAGTAAGGCGGTGTCTCATACTGGAGATGGACATCTTTACGTTTTGATTGCTTTGGTTGCACTACTGGCTGACAGTTACACCGGACGAGACTTTCTTTTGGTGGGCTTAACTGCCTTTGCAATCGAGTTACCTATTTACTGGTTTGCCAAAAATACCCTCAAGCGTCGCAGACCCGCTGAATTCTCTTCATTGCTTTACTCCCATATTGTGCCATCTGATAAATACAGCCTGCCTTCTGGGCATTCCGCTGCGGCTTTTGTTATGGCGACTCTAATCGGACATTTCTATCCGAGCTTGTACCTCTTTAGCCTGATTTGGGCGACTGCGATTGCTGGCTCTCGAATCCTACTTGGTGTGCACTTTTTAACGGACGTACTGATTGGCGCAGCCTTGGGCATCGCTTGTACTAGCCTTGCTATCAGCTTCATCCTGTAATCATTTTGTTGGCAACAACCACTGCCGAGCTTAAGTGGCAAACATAAAGGAACATGCATGAAAATTTTATATGGCGTACAAGGCACAGGGAATGGGCACATCGCTCGAGCGAGGGCAATGGCTGTGGCTTTTCGTCAGCAAAATATCGATGTCGACTTTCTGTTCTCTGGGCGAGACGAGAGCAAGTACTTCTCGATGGAAGCGTTTGGTAATTATCAGACCCGCAGCGGCTTAACTTTTTACAGCGAGCAGGGGCAGGTTAAATACGGCAAGACATTCATCAAGAACAACATCTGGCGATTTCTCAGTGAGATTAATCAGATCGATTTGACGCCTTATGACTTAGTGTTGAATGACTTTGAGCCTGTGACTGCATGGGCAGCTAAGAGGCAAGGTGTGCCATGCATTGGCATAAGCCACCAGAATGCGTTCCGCTACGATGTACCTAAAGAAGGGGGCAACTGGATTGAACATTCGGTGATTCAACATTTCGCCCCAACTGAGCACTCGATTGGTTTGCATTGGTATCACTTTGAACAACCGATACTGCCGCCTATCGTTCACACGCTGGCTGGTGATCAACAAACAAAAGCAGCACAAAACTTTACGTTGGTCTATTTGCCGTTTGAGGATCTTGAGTCGATCTCAGAGCTGCTGATGAAGTTCATTTCGCACAACTTTGTCTGTTACCACCCGGATGTTATTGAGCATAGCCGAGTCGAAAATATTGAGTTCAAACCACTCAGTCATGCTGGCTTCCAATTCGACCTCAATCAATGCTCTGGTGTAGTGGCCAATGGCGGCTTTGAATTGCCATCTGAAGCCCTGACTTTGGGTAAGAAATTGCTTCTGAAACCACTTGAGGGGCAGTTCGAACAACAGAGTAATGTGGCGACGCTAGAGGCTCTTGGATTAGCTCAAACTATGACCTTTTTAGATGCGGCTATCATGCGCAGTTGGCTCGGTGAAAAGCAGGCTGAAGTGGTCACTTATCCCGACGTGGCAAGTGCACTTGTTGAGTGGGTGTTAGCGGGCAATTGGTCCAACCAAGATGACTTAAGAAAGCAACTTTGGGACAAGGTCGATTTTCCTAGTTATGCATCGCTCACTTAACTCATAAGTGTTATTTCTGAATCAACCAGTCAAACAATTCATGGGTTCAATAAATTGTAACAAATGTAACCAAACGATAGAACAGCTAAATAAGTCGAAATGAAACTCATAAGTGATGTATTTTATGTTTTTTTATAACTCTATAAATAATTGATTTTTAGATGTTATTTAATCATTAAGGTAAAATAAAATTATTCTTTATCAATCTTGTTGGTAGCTCGAGATTTATTGGTTAATAGTAATGGTAATCCGAAAAACATCGGTCTGATAAATATAAGAATTAGTGGTTATCTATTCCTATACCATTACCAATTTAACGCTGTCGAACCGACAAGAGGCAACTTGAATGTTAGAGAAAAAAGACGCAATGAGTGCTATTGCAAGCTACAGAATGGAAAGCACACTTCGTGGAGTCGACTTAAATCTTTTGACTGTATTTGATGCAGTTATGCAAGAGCAAAACATTACACGTGCAGCTCATAACCTGGGTATGTCTCAGCCTGCTGTAAGTAACGCTGTTGCTCGTCTAAAAGTGATGTTTAACGACGAACTATTCATGCGTCAAGGTCGTGGTATTCAGCCGACTCAACGTGCTCGTCAGTTGTTTGGTCCAATCCGCCAAGCACTGCAGTTAGTACGCAATGAACTGCCAAGTTCTGTGTTCTCTCCAGAGTCGTCTTCTCGTCTGTTCAAACTTGCGATTTGTAGCCCTTGTGACATGCGTTTTGCACCTAAGATCATGTCGACAATCAACGACCAAGCACCGAGCGTTAAACTGCACATGGATGCAGAATTCGATCGTCAACTTTCTGAGCGTATGCGCTACCAAGAAATCGACTTCGTGATTGATTACGCTCGTTTTGATGAGCAGGGCTTTTCAAGCACTGAGATCTTCCAAGACGAATTAGTTGTTGTTGCTTCTGCTTCTCACCCACGTATCAACGGTGAAGTTTCAGCGGCAGAGTTGCTTAACGAAAAGCACGCAAAACTGTCTCGCATCCATGGTCAACGCAGCTTCTCAGAGCAAGCTTACCGTGACCTAGATTGCACACCTTTCTACGAAGGTACGAGCTTAAGCAACGTACTTTACGTTGTTGGTCAATCTGAGCTTGTGACAATTGCACCTCGTTGGATGGTTGAGCATGCCGCGAACAAAGATCAGCTTCAGATTCTAGATTTCCCATTCGATAATGCGGCAATTTCTGGCTTCCTAAGCTGGCACGAATCAAGTGAAAAGGATAAAGGACACATTTGGTTACGAGATCAGTTAATGATGATCTGTGGCGAAGTCGTGGCGCTTAACTAAGCACTAATCCCTATGGTTTGTAAGCCCTAAGCTGGGAGTCTGGCTTGGGGCTTTTTTGTACCTGCTATTTTTGTTGATAGAAAACTTAGCGTGAGACGTACTATTACTTATAACTTTGAGCTTCATCAGTTGCCTTTTCCATGATCAGAGGTACACTTGTGCGCTCAAAAAAGCTTACAGGTGTAAGCCAAAGGTAAAGAGATGGCCAATTTAGATTTTCATATCGTAAAAAGACTTCGTGACCAAATTGCCCAAGGCGGCAACCGTACAGCTTTGAAGCATAAAGTCGACAATGTATGGCAAGGTATTAGCTGGGAACAGTTTGGACAACAAATCGATACGCTTTCATTAGCACTGTTGGCTCACGGACTGAGAGTTCAGGATAAGATCGGTATCTTTTCGAACAATATGCCTCAGTGGACTGTGGCAGATTTTGCATCTTTACAAGCGCGTCTTGTAACGGTTCCAATCTACCCAACCAACACAGCAGCGCAGTCTTCTTACATTATCCAAAATGCGGATGTGAAGATCTTATTCGTTGGCGAGCAAGCTCAATTTGATGCGGCGGTTAGCCTTTTTGAAGAGTGTGAACAGCTAGAAGTTGTTGTGGCGATGTCTGATGATATCGATCTGCAAGGACATCGCTTTGCCGTATCTTGGAAAGAATTCATGGCTCGTGGTGTTGAAGATCAGCAAGCTGAGCTTGATGTTCGTCTTGCGGATGCCTGTATGGATGACTTACTGACGCTTATCTATACCTCTGGTACAACAGGCCAGCCAAAAGGTGTAATGCTTGATTACACGAACGTTGGCTATCAACTAAAAGGCCATGATGAGCGCCTTAGCTTAAGTAAAGACGACGTCTCATTGTGTTTCTTACCTTTATCACATGTATTTGAGCGTGCTTGGACTTTCTATGTCCTTTATAAAGGCGCAACCAACTGTTACTTGCAAGACACAATGCAAGTTCGTGATGCGCTGAGTGATGTTAAGCCAACGGTTATGTCTGCAGTTCCTCGTTTCTACGAGAAGATATTCTCAGCGATTCACGAGAAAGTATCTAAAGCACCGTTTATCCGTAAAGTGCTCTTTACTTGGGCGGTGAACATGGGTGCGAAGCTTTCTGTTTGTCACCAAGAAGGTCGCACACCATCATTCATGCTGAAGAAGAGCCATGCGCTTGCCGATAAGCTTGTGTTATCTAAACTGCGAGCTCTGTTAGGCGGTAACATCAACTTCATGCCATGTGGTGGCGCGAAGCTTGATGAAACCATTGGTCGCTTCTTCCACGCGATCGGTATCAACGTAAAACTTGGCTACGGCATGACAGAAACCACGGCAACAGTATCGTGCTGGGATGACCGCTGTTTTAACCCTGATTCAATTGGTATGTCGATGCCGGGCGCTGAAGTGAAAATTGGTGCTAAAGATGAGATTCTTGTTCGTGGTCCAATGGTGATGCGTGGCTACTACAAGATGCCAGAAGAGACCGCTAAGACGTTTGACGAGCACGGTTTCCTAAAGACTGGTGATGCGGGACATTTTGATGAAAATGGTAACCTGTTCATTACTGATCGTATTAAAGAATTGATGAAGACCTCTGGCGGTAAGTACATTGCACCGCAAGTGGTTGAAGGCGCGATTGGTAAAGATCACTTTATCGAACAGATTGCCGTTATCGCTGATACGCGCAAATTCGTTTCTGCGCTGATCGTTCCTTGCTATGACTCGCTAGAAGAGTATGCCAAAGAGCTGAATATCAAGTATCACGACCGTGTTGAGCTTGTTAAGCACCACCAGATTGTCGAGATGCTAGAGAAGCGCGTGAATGACTTACAAAAAGAGTTGGCTAAGTTTGAGCAAGTGAAGAAATTCAAGTTGCTGCCAAAAGCATTTTCTATGGATGATGGCGAACTGACACCTACTCAAAAATTGCGTCGTAAAGTTATCAACGATAAGTATCAAGACGAAATCGAAGAAATGTACAATGAAAAGCCTAAAGATAAGTAGTTTTCTGCTTAGATAAATTTTCAGTTGTTTAAAAATCCCCCTACGAATGTGATTGCATTTTTAGGGGGATTTTTTATGCCTGCTGACACAGCACAATGTGCGAAAGCGCACACCAATAAGGGCGTAATTAATCGATAAATCGTGATTCATTTGAATATTAAGCTCTTTTTTTTAGGTGTTAATTGGTTTTTAAATCTAACTATTGGGTTTGGTTTGGGTTTTATTTAATGCTTTCAGCTAATAGTTGGTTTTTTGACGTAATTATCGGATAACAGGTGTTAGACCAGATGATAATAAAGCGTTAAAGTTGTTTCGTATTACTGTTTGTTGTTATCACGACAGACAGCCATAGCCGAAAAAGTGGAAGTATTTCGAATTAGGCTACGAATAAGCCCTAGACTATGAAAAACCAGCCCAACATGTTCACCAAATATGGTTGGAAACTGGTGAGGAGAGCAATATGACAACAAAACCTGAAACAGCCATGTCATCCGACGCTGAAATGTTATCCGGCGCTGAGATGGTGGTGCAGTCTCTAATTGAAGAGGGTGTAGAACAAATCTTTGGTTACCCAGGTGGTTCTGTACTTGATATCTATGATGCGCTGCATGCTAAAACTGCTGAAATTAAACACGTATTAGTACGACACGAACAAGCCGCTACCCACATGGCAGATGGCTATACTCGTTCTACCGGTAAGCCGGGCGTAGTACTTGTGTGTTCTGGTCCGGGTGCGACCAATACCGTTACTGGTATTGCCACCGCCTACATGGACTCAATTCCAATGATAGTTATTTCTGGTAACGTACCAAATAGCTTAATTGGTAATGACGCCTTCCAAGAGTGTGACATCGTGGGTGTATCCCGTCCGATCGTTAAACACAGCTTCCTCGTTAAGAAAGCGGAAGATATCCCTGAAGTCGTTAAAAAAGCATTCTATATTTCAACGACAGGACGTCCTGGTCCTGTGGTTATTGATCTGCCAAAAGACATCTTAAACCCACAAATCAAGCTTCCTTATGAATACCCAGAAACGATCAAAATGCGTTCATATAACCCAACGGTTACGGGTCATAAAGGTCAGATCAAAAAGGCGCTAAAAGCCCTTCTTGAAGCGAAGAAGCCGGTACTTTATGTCGGTGGTGGTGCAGTTATTTCTGAGGCAGATAAGCCGCTGTTAAAATTAGCAGAGGCACTGAATTTACCCGTGGTAAGCACCCTAATGGGGCTTGGCGCTTTCCCTGGTACCCATAAGAACTCTTTGGGTATGTTGGGCATGCATGGTTTGTATGAAGCCAATATGGCGATGCACAATGCGGACTTGATCTTTGGTATTGGCGTACGTTTCGATGATCGAACCACCAATAACCTAGATAAGTACTGCCCTGATGCGAAGATCATGCACATTGATATTGATCCATCTTCTATCTCTAAGAACGTTAAAGTGGATCTACCGATTGTAGGTTCAGCGGAAAAAGTACTAGAGAGCATGGTTAACCTGCTTATTGAGCAAGGTGGAACTAACGATGCAGAAGCGATGGAAAGCTGGTGGAGTGAAATTAAACAGTGGCAAGAACGTGACTGCTTAGCATATGACAAAACGTCTGGTCGTATTAAGCCACAACAAGTTATTGAAACACTTCATAAAGTAACCAATGGCGATGCCTATGTTGCTTCTGATGTAGGTCAACACCAAATGTTTGCTGCTTTGTACTACCCGTTTGACAAGCCACGCCGTTGGATTAACTCTGGTGGTCTAGGCACGATGGGCTTTGGCTTACCTGCTGGTATGGGCGTTAAGTTTGCGAAACCTGATGAAGAAGTTGTGATTGTTACTGGTGACGGCAGTATTCAAATGAATATCCAAGAGCTGTCGACTGCGCTGCAATACAATATTCCCGTTAAGATTATTAACCTTAACAACCGTTTCTTAGGCATGGTAAAACAGTGGCAAGACATTGTTTATCAAGGTCGTTATTCTAATTCATATATGGACTCTGTTCCTGATTTTGCTGCGATTGCTGAGGCTTATGGCCACGTTGGCATGCGTATTTCGTCTCCGGATGAACTGGAATCAGGTTTGGAAAAAGCACTGGCGATGAAAGACCGTTTGGTATTTGTCGATATCAGTGTGGATGACACCGAGCACGTATACCCAATGCAGATCAAAGGCGAGGGTATGGATAACATGTGGCTAAGCAAAACGGAGAGAACATAATATGAGACACATCCTTTCACTATTAATGGAAAACCAACCAGGTGCACTTTCTCGAGTGGTTGGCTTGTTTTCTCAGCGTGGCTACAACATCGAGTCTTTGAATGTATCTCCTACGGATGATCCAACGCTTTCTCGTCTGAATGTCACCACTAACTCGAGCGAAATGCAGCTTGAGCAGATCCAAAAACAGCTACACAAGTTAATCGACGTACTCAAGGTACAAGAAGTGTCTGAGCTTGAGCATATCGAGCGTGAACTTTTGATGGTAAAAGTACGCGCTAGCGGCTTTGCTCGCGCCGAAGTGAAGCGCACCGCGGATATCTTCCGTGGCCAAATCGTTGATGTAACGGCTTCACAATATACGGTTCAAATGGCCGGCACTAGCGAGAAGCTGGATGCTTTCATTCAGGCATTGTCTGAAGTAACGGAAGTACTTGAAGTGGCTCGAAGTGGGGTTGTTGGCATCGCACGTGGTGAACGAGCGTTGAAAGCCTAAACAAGAAGTATTTAAAAAATAGTTTTAAAGCCGCTTTTTTAAGCGGCTTTTATTTTGTTAATTTCCTAGAGTGCTATAATCTTGCGCTCTCTTTTTCTTCCTGAGCTAGTAATGCGAAATAAAAAATCAATAATTACATTACTAATCATCTCAATCACACTCTGTTCAGCTGTCGCTCTATATTACTTGCAGCGATATCAAGAAGTGAAGCAGCAGAGTTTTGACTACTCAGCCAAGCAAGCCGTCCATCAATTGGTGTACGCTAAGCGAGACTACGATCTTCTTAAGACTCAATTAGTTTCCGTAATGGGCCTGTTAAGTCACAGCCAAAGCTTGGTTAATTTTGCCTCTTCTCCCTCTAACCAAACCAAAGATCTACTTGAAGAGGTTTGGCAGTCTGTCCTCGTGAACCAAAAATGGTATACACAGATCCACCTGCTAGATATCTCGGGTAAAGAGCTGGTTCGTGTCAACTACTCCGCTGATTCAGGCCACATAACGGTACCGCAACAGCTTCAAGATAAATCTGACTCGAGTTACTTTCAATACGCCCAAAAACTAGAAGCTGAACAAATTGGCGGTTGGGGCATTGAGCTTGAAATGGAACATGGTGAGATCACCTTCCCTTATATGCCGGTTATTCGTGTCTTTACCCCCGTAGAAACACCTGAGAAAAGAGTGGGTTACCTTGTTATTAATCTCGACGTATGGGGTTTATCGTCGCGTCTTAGCTTTTCCCCTGATAATGATCTTAGAGCAGAAGTTCTTAATGAAGCGGGTTATTACATAGCGAGTAACCATAGCGGAAAGCTGTTTGGCGATTCTATTCCAGAAAGAAAAGGCTACAACCTGAAAAACATCGCACCAAAGGCATGGGAAGCGATCTCTAATGATCAGGTGGGGCACGTTTTTGAAGATGGCAATTTGTTTGCGTTTAACACGGTGATGCTCGCGAATAATCAAAAGGTCCATTTACTGATTCAACTTAATCAGAAACAACTGATGGATCGAGCTGAACCGAGCTTAAGTGACCTCTCTCAAGAAGAAGTGTTTGTGTTGCTAACGGTACTGGTTTTTGCGTTTCCGTTTGCTTATTTAGTGACTCATTACCGACGTCGAAGTCTAGAAAGTAAGTTGGCACGTGCCGCATTGAGCGGCATGTCGGCCGTCATGATCTCTGATAAGCAGCATCGTACTATGATGATCAACAACGAGTTTGAGAACATGACGGGGTACTGCAAAACTCAAGTTATCGGTCAAAATGCATTACAGCTGTTGCTTGAAAATACCGAGCAGGCACTCTCGAGTGATTCAATCTGGCAACACTTAGAGCAAGAAGAAGTATGGGAGGGGGAAGTTCTGTGTAAGAACAAGTTACGTATCCCTTTCACCGTCATCATGCGAGTACAAGCCGTTAAGAATCGCTCTGGAAAGATCAGTTACTATATTACGTCCCTGGTTGATATTTCTGTAAGGAAGGAGCTTGAGGTGCGTTTGAGGATCTTAAGTGAACGAGATTCTTTGAGTAACCTTTGGAACCGCCGAAAGTTCGAAGAGCAGCTCGCGTATTATTCTCGCTTGGTCGAGCGTTACCCTAATGAAGCGACCACTTGCTTAGCTTTAGTCGATATTGATAACTTCAAACGAATCAATGACGAACTTGGCCACGATGAAGGCGACCGAGTGATTGCAAGTGTTGCAAGGCTTCTACAAGACAGCCTACGCAATACTGATTTTGTTGCTCGCGTTGGGGGGGAGGAGTTTGCATTACTGATGCCACACACCTCACTGCCGGAAGCGAAACGTGTGTTGGATCGATTACGAATAGAAATAGAGCTATCCTCAGGGACTAAAGTGACGGTGAGTGTCGGTTTCACTGATTTGACAAGCAACAGCACTCGCTCATACAAATGTGCCGATGTTGGGCTCTACGAATCTAAATCGTCTGGGCGCAATACCGTCTCTATGTGTCCTAGTCATGCTGATGTCGCTTAATCTTTTATACTCGATTAGTCTTTAATATTTCACTTGGCTTTCACTGTTTACTTAGCTTTCACTGTTTCACTTAGCTTTCACTGTTTCACTTAGCTTTCACTGTTTCACTTAGCTTTCAACAGACTAAGCCCTTAAAAGATTTACGTTTTAAGTGACTAGCCACTTTCCTATCAAGCCATCTTTCTCGCTTCGTATCTTTTAAAGCTAGCCTTCAGCAGTGCCTTTCAACATCTATACTAGGAATCTCACTTTTGAGGCGACCTATGTCACAAGTCTTATGTAGTTAGACTAAAGTCTAATGCTGATGAAAATTTGAGCTAAAATAAACAATAAGTAAACTATCTTGCTTCAGGTTGCGTCGTGTTAAGCGAACCAATAAACAGAGTGTTTACCCGATATAAAAGGGATGACACCGTTAACTTAATTCAGCTGGTTAGCTCGCCTTATCAATGGCTTGAGAGATAACAGTAGAATTAGGTTAGCTGTAGCAAGAGTTTGGGGATCATACTGTCTGGTTAAAAGAGGCCTGGTATGTTTGTCGATTTTTTAGTGAGGTTAACCATAGGCACATTAGTCATTCTTGGCTTTCAACTGAGTGCACTGTATTTTTTACCTATGGTTGTACTGCTCAATACTCATCACAAAGAGTTTTTTGGGTGGTAGTTCAGTCGTGATACTGGAAACAAAAAACGGAGCCGTTGGGCTCCGTTTTTATTTGGTTAGAATCTATCTTGGCGTTATGCCGCTTCGATAACTTCTTCAATTCGTTTCATTGAACCTAGTAAATGTTGATCAAGTAACTCTGTTGCTTGTTCTGCATTCTTAGAGAGTACTAGCTTCATGATCATTTCGTGCTCATCAATATTGAACAGATCATCAGATGCTGTTTCAGCTGACATTGCTAAGAAGCGGTAACGTTTAACTTGGTTAATAAGTTCATCAAAGAACTTAAACATGTTCTCTGAATCAGCACCTTCAAGCAACGCGACATGGAACTGTTGGTGGCGTTCTTCCCATTCAACAGAATCAAATTCTTCTTCTACGTTCTGAAGGCGTGATAGCTTGTGGTAAGAGGTCAACACTTCTAATTCCCAGCTTTCATCGCCAGCTGAGATCGCTTTTTTAAGCAGAACGGAAGAGACCAGTCGAAGGCTTTCGTATAGGTCATTGAGTTCTTTCTTTGATACCGGAGATACCCAGCAGCCTTTCTGTGGCTCTAGCTTTACGTATTTACTCCAAGATAACTGCACTAAGGCTTCACGAATTGGAGATGCGCCTACGTTGTAGCGTGCTTTTAGATCAGCAACAACGAGTTTTTGGCCAGGGGTTAACTCACCATTAAGAATATCTTGGCGAATCATCTTTGATACTTTGTCTGTGAGCGTAGGACTAGACATTACAAACCTCATGCATATTTGATTCTAGTCTGCTAATCCGTCTCTTCGAAAGAGCCCATGGAAGTTAACAGTACGTGATTCTACTGTGATTGATAATACAGCGTACTGAAAAGTTAGGCAAGATTTGTTTCATAAAAAAAGAGGGCCGAAGCCCTCTTTTATATTTTATGCGTATCGGTTCATTCTTATAGAACGTGAACAGATGCCGTGTTTGTAGTACCAGAAGCTACTAGAGCACCAGAAACCATAACTACGATGTCGCCTTTGTTACCTAGGCCAGATTGTAGAGCGATTTCTTTACCGTTGATGTAAAACGCGTCTGTGTTCTCGATAGAGTCAACAAGAACTGGCTTAACACCTTTAGTTAGAACTAGCTGTGCAGCTGTCTTTTCGTTAGTTGTTAGAGCAAGGATGTTTGCAGTTGGGAAGTACTTACGTACTGAACGTGCAGACTTACCGCCTTCAGTTGCAACAACGATTAGAGGAGCAGCTAGCTTCTCTGCTGTGTCTACAGCGCCTTTACATACTGCTTCAGTGATGCGTAGACGTGGGCTGTCTAGACGAGAACCTAGCTCAGCTTTAAGAGCTGAATCAGTACGGTTCGCGATTTGAGCCATGATAGTTACAGCTTCAACTGGGTACTTACCTTTAGCAGTTTCACCAGAAAGCATTACTGCATCAGTACCATCCATGATTGCGTTCGCAACGTCACCCGCTTCAGCACGAGTTGGACGTGGGTTGCTGATCATAGAGTCAAGCATTTGAGTTGCAGTGATAACCATCTTACGTGCACGGTTACACTTCTCGATCATCATCTTCTGAGCGAAGATTACTTCTTCAGCTGGGATTTCAACACCTAGGTCACCACGAGCAACCATGATGCCGTCAGAAGCTTCAAGGATTGAATCGAAGTTATCTACACCTTCTTGGTTTTCAATCTTAGAAATGATGTGGATGTTCTCGCCGCCGTTAGCGTTTAGAAGCTCACGGATTTCTTTAACGTCGTCTTCTTTACGGATGAAAGAAGCAGCTACGAAATCAACGCCTTGCTCACAACCAAACTTAAGGTCAGCTTTGTCTTTCTCAGAAAGAGCTGGAAGTTGAACAGAAACGCCAGGAAGGTTAACACCTTTGTTTTCGCCTAGAGCACCGTTGTTAAGAACTTTACACTTAACTTCAGTTTCTGTTGTTGCGATAACTTCCATTTCGATTAGGCCGTCATCAACAAGGATAGTGTTACCAGCTGTTAGGTCTTTAGCGAAACCTAGGTAAGTTACTGCTACTACGTCTTTGTTACCAACAACTGTTGCGTCAGTTGTGAAAGTGAACTCTTGACCAGCTACTAGATCTACGTCGTTACCATCTTCAAGTTTGATAGTACGGATTTCTGGGCCTTTAGTATCTAGAAGGATAGCAAGTTGCTCACCTTTGTTTTCCATTACTGTACGGAAGTTCGCGATACGAGTGCCGTGTTCTGCGAAGTCACCGTGAGAGAAGTTAAGACGCATAACGTTCATGCCAGCATCTACTAGTTCAGTTAGCTTCTCTACAGATTCAGTTTTAGGGCCAATCGTACATACGATTTTGGTCTTTTTCATGGAAGGTACTCTCCGGTAAGTATTGTTACAATTTGAAATTTATTTAAGGTCTGAAGATTGGTCCGCTACATCAACATTTTGTGCCTGTTGTGTAAAAGCGCGGGACTTCCAATATGTCCTTCAGAGTTGTAAGTCTTTCATCAATTTTAGTCATTTTATGACCAAAAGATTTTGATTCAATATCGGTTTTATGTGACTTACCCCACTATATAAGAGGTAAGTTGCAAAAAAATAACAGTCAGTTTTGTAATTTTTTTTCTTTTCGGGTGCGGATTCTACCACCTAATCAGTTCAATATCACTGCTTAACAATTGTCTTAGGACAAGGTTTTATCGCTATTTATTAATTTTTTGGATCAAAATAAATGGACTAAATAGTTTCGTTGTAACTATAATATGTTTCAAATCGAAACTTACTGGCCTTTTTTAAATGTCGAAACGAAACACCCAGCTCAGAAGACATGCTATTTCTAACCTCGTTAATGAAAAGGGGGAGGTTAGTGTTGATGAACTATCCGCTAAATTCGAAACCTCAGAGGTCACGATTAGAAAGGACTTAGCGTCTTTAGAGAAAAACGGTCAGCTTTTGCGCCGTTATGGTGGTGCGATTTCATTACCGAAAGAGGTTGTGAACGAAGAACTGGGTCCACAAGTTTCGACTCGAAAGATTTCATTAGCGAAAGCCGCTGCAGATTTAATTCGCGACCATAATCGCATTGTGATCGATAGCGGTAGCACGACAGGGGCGCTAATTCAGCAGCTCAATAGCAAGCGTGGTTTGGTTGTGATGACCAACTCGTTGCATGTCGCTAATGCACTTAATGAGTTGGAAAGCGAACCAACACTGCTAATGACCGGCGGCACTTGGGATACCCATTCGGATTCTTTTCAAGGCAAAGTCGCAGAATCAGTACTTCGAGCTTACGATTTTGATCAACTATTTATCGGGGCTGATGGTATCGACCTTGATAGAGGCACAACCACGTTCAATGAATTGGTTGGCCTAAGTAAAGTAATGGCTGAAGTGTCACGAGAAGTGATCGTGATGGTTGAGTCGGAAAAGGTGGGACGAAAGATCCCGAACTTAGAGCTGGCATGGGAACATATTGACATCTTAATTACCGATACAGACTTAGGCGAAGAATCCAAAGCAAGTATCGAATCACATGATGTTCGAGTGATCCTGACCGATCCAGCGTAAAAACAAATTTAAGTATTATGCATTTACCTTCCTATAATTGATCTTAATAAAGATCTGGCCTTTGCTTGCTGCCAATAGGAATAAAACGAAATTGATGGAGTGAAACTATGTGTGGAATTGTTGGTGCAGTAGCACAGCGTGATGTAGCTGAAATTTTAGTAGAAGGCCTTCGCCGCCTAGAATACCGAGGCTACGATTCAGCGGGTGTCGCTGTAGTTGATAGCGAATCGAACCTAACTCGTGTACGCCGCCTTGGTAAAGTACAAGAGCTAGCAGACGCAGTCGATCAACAACATGTCATTGGCGGTACTGGTATTGCTCATACACGTTGGGCGACACACGGTGAGCCTTCTGAAGCAAACGCACACCCACACATGTCTGGCGATATTGCTGTTGTACACAATGGCATTATCGAAAACCACGAAACACTGCGCGCTCTGCTGCAAGAGCGTGGCTACGTGTTTACTTCACAAACAGATACAGAAGTTATCGCTCATCTTGTTGAGTGGGAACTTCGTACTTCTGATTCATTGGTTGAAGCTCTACAAAAAACAGCAAAACAATTAGACGGTGCATACGGCACGGTGGCGGTTGATCGTAAAGATCCTAGCCGTATCGTTGTTGCTCGTTCTGGTAGCCCAATCGTTATCGGTTTTGGTGTGGGCGAGAACTTCCTTGCTTCTGACCAACTAGCGCTATTAAGCGTAACTCGTCGCTTCATGTACTTAGAAGAAGGTGATGTTGCTGAGGTGACTCGTCGTGATGTTACGGTATTTGATGTAGCGGGCGAGCGTGTAGAGCGTGAAATCGTTGAATCAAACGCAGAACACGATGCAGGTGACAAAGGTCAATACCGTCACTTCATGCAGAAAGAGATCTTTGAGCAGCCAACAGCGCTGATCAACACAATGGAAGGCCGTATCTCTGACACTTCGGTTATCACTAACGCGATTGGTGTTAAAGCGGAAGAGATCCTAAGCAAGGTTGAACACGTGCAGATCATCGCATGTGGTACGTCTTACAATTCAGGTATGGCTGCGCGTTACTGGTTTGAATCTCTAGCAGGCGTAAGCTGTGACGTAGAGATTGCTTCTGAATTCCGTTACCGTGATTTCGTTGTTCGTCCGAATAGCTTATTGGTGACTTTGTCTCAGTCTGGTGAAACGGCGGATACGCTTGCTGCACTTCGTCTTGCAAAAGAAAAAGGTTACATGTCAGCAATGACTATCTGTAACGTTGCAGGTTCTTCGCTGGTTCGTGAATCTGATTTTGCCTTCATGACTCGTGCAGGAACTGAAATCGGTGTTGCTTCAACTAAAGCCTTCACAACACAGCTAGCGGCTATGCTGATGATGGTAACGTCAATTGGTCGTCTACAAGGTCGCATCAATGAAGAGAAAGAAGCAGAGATCGTTCAAGCACTGCATCAACTGCCTGCTGATATCGAGAAAGCATTAGCGTTTGATAAAGAGATTGAAGCGCTAGCACCTGATTTTGCAGATAAGCACCACACACTGTTCTTGGGTCGTGGTGAGTTCTACCCAATCGCGATGGAAGCGTCTCTTAAACTGAAAGAGATCTCTTACATCCACGCAGAAGCATACGCGGCTGGTGAGCTTAAGCACGGTCCTTTGGCTCTTATCGATGCAGATATGCCAGTCGTCGTTATTGCACCAAGCAACGACTTGCTAGAGAAGCTGAAATCAAACGTTGAAGAAGTACGTGCTCGTGGCGGTCTACTTTACGTATTCGCAGATGAAGATGCAGGCTTTGAAAGCGATGAGAACATGAAGATCATCAAGATGCCTCACGTAAGTGAAGTAACAGCACCTATCTACTACACAGTACCGATGCAGCTGTTGTCTTACCACGTGGCGCTAATCAAGGGTACCGATGTTGACCAACCTCGTAACCTAGCGAAAGCGGTAACGGTTGAGTAATCGCCAGCCTATCTAAGAAAATTAGATAATAAGAAGCCCATCCTGTGATGGGCTTTTTTGTGTCTGTTAGCTAACGATCAGCGTTAGATCTAGCTTTAACGGCGTTAAGCGTTAAGCATTAAGCATTAAGCATTAAGTGCTTGCTCTAGGTCAGCCAAGATATCGTCAATGTGTTCAATACCTACTGAGAGGCGAATCATCTCTGGTGACACACCTGCTTGCTTTTGTTCCGCTTCGCTTAATTGACGGTGTGTTGTAGAAGCAGGGTGACAAGCGAGAGATTTTGCATCGCCAATGTTGACCAAACGTTTGAAGATTTGCAGCGCATCATAGAAACGAACACCGGCTTCATAACCATCTTTCAAGCCAAAAGATAAAATGGCAGACGGCTTACCTTGCATGTATTTCTCAGCCAATGGGTAGAACTCAGAGGTTGGTAACCCCGCGTAGCTTACCCAACTCACATTCTCATGTTGCTTAAGGTATTCTGCTACTTTCAGTGCATTCTCGGTGTGTCGCTCCATGCGTAGCGACAACGTTTCTAGACCCTGCATCAACATGAAGGCATTCATGGGTGACAGTGCTGCGCCTGTATTACGCAATGGAACGGTTCGAGCGCGGCCAATAAATGCGGCTTCACCAAAGGCTTCGGTATACACCACACCGTGGTAAGAAGGTTCTGGTTGATTAAAGACCGGGAAGCGATCTTTGTGCTCTGCCCATGGGAATTTGCCTGAATCGACAATAACACCACCCAACGTCGTTCCGTGACCACCAACGTATTTGGTTAGCGAGTGCACCACAATATCGGCACCAAAATCGATAGGTTTACACAACACAGGTGTCGCCACCGTGTTATCGACAATCACAGGTACACCTTGTGCGTGAGCAAGCTCAGCAACACGTTCTAAGTCGATAATGTTACCTGCTGGGTTACCGATACTTTCACAATAAACCGCCTTGGTCTTTTCATCGATCAGAGCCGCTAAGCTTTCTGGTTTATCGTCTTTAGCAAAGCGAACTTCGATCCCTTGGTTTGGTAGCATATGAGCAAATAGGGTGTAAGTACCGCCGTAAAGCTGAGGTGTTGAAACGATGTTGTCACCGATTTGTGCCAACGTTTGAATCGCGTAGTTGATCGCCGCGCTGCCTGCACTCACCACTAAGCCTGCAATCCCGCCTTCTAAGGCTGCCATGCGTTTTTCCAACACATCGTTGGTTGGGTTCATTATGCGAGTGTAGATATTGCCCGGCACCGCAAGGTTAAACAGGTCGGCGCCGTGTTGTGCATCATCGAATTCATAAGCAACGGTTTGGTAAATAGGAGTCGCAACCGATTTGGTTGTTGGATCTGTGTCGTAGCCGAAGTGAATCGAGAGCGTTTCGTCTTTCATGAGTCTTCCCTGAACTATTGAATGATTTGTGTACTCTCATATTGCCGATTTTTTTATAAAAGAAAAGTATGTTTAGTCACATAGAAGAAACTGGGCGAATGGGGCAGAGCGTTGAGCTAGAAGATAAAGGGCTAGAAAAGCAAAAAGCCAGAACAGCGTGAACTGTTCTGGCTTTTCTAATTTGGTGGCCCCTCCCAGATTTGAACTGGGGACCGAACGATTATGAGTCGTGCGCTCTAACCACTGAGCTAAGGGGCCGTAGGGCATAGATTATAGGGGAACCAATCAATGGTGTCTAGACACTATGAGGGGCAATTCCGCTTACATCTTAGCCACTTAAATCACGTAGGCACAAAAAAGGTGAGCCAACGCTCACCTTTTTTATTTTATGCTTAAAAGCTAACCACACTAAAGCGTGTAATTACTCGTCTAGGAAGCTACGCAGAGTTTCTGAGCGGCTTGGGTGACGAAGTTTACGCAGTGCTTTTGCTTCGATCTGACGGATACGTTCACGAGTTACGTCGAACTGCTTACCAACCTCTTCAAGAGTGTGGTCAGTGTTCATGTCGATACCGAAACGCATACGCAGTACTTTCGCTTCACGAGGAGTTAGGCCCGCAAGAACGTCTTTAGTTGCGCCGCGTAGGCTTGTTGCCGTTGCAGAGTCTAAAGGTAGTTCTAGCGTTGTATCTTCGATGAAATCACCTAGATGCGAATCTTCGTCGTCACCGATTGGTGTCTCCATTGAGATAGGCTCTTTAGCAATTTTCAGTACTTTACGGATCTTGTCTTCAGGCATTTGCATGCGCTCAGCCAACTCTTCCGGAAGCGGTTCACGACCCATCTCTTGTAGCATTTGACGAGAGATACGGTTTAGTTTGTTGATCGTTTCGATCATGTGAACCGGAATACGGATAGTACGAGCTTGGTCGGCAATCGAACGAGTGATTGCTTGACGGATCCACCACGTAGCGTAAGTCGAGAACTTGTAACCACGACGGTATTCAAACTTATCTACCGCTTTCATCAGACCGATGTTACCTTCTTGGATTAGATCCAGGAATTGTAGACCACGGTTTGTGTACTTCTTAGCAATCGAGATTACTAGACGTAAGTTCGCTTCAACCATCTCTTTCTTCGCACGACGAGCTTTCGCTTCACCGATAGACATACGACGGCTGATATCTTTGATGCTTTGAACAGTAAGAGACGTTTCACGTTCGATGATATCCAGCTTTTGGATAGAGCGACGGATGTCGTGTTCGTTACGTTTGATCTTTTCTGCGTATGGCTTGTCTGAAGCAAGAACTTCGTCCAACCATGCTTCGCTAGATTCATTGCCAGTAAATAGAGCAATGAAAGATTTCTTCGGCATTTTGCCGTACTCAACCGTTTGACGCATGATTAGGCGTTCTTGAGTACGTACGCGATCCATAGAAGTACGCAGTTCGTTTACTAGGTAATCAAACTGTTTTGGCGTCAGACGGAATTCTTTGAATACGTCTTGCATCATTGTTGTTGCAAGCGTTGCTTTCGGGCTTTCGTGGCCGTATTCATTGATTGCTAGTTGACGGTTTTGGTAGCTAGTACGAAGTGCTGTGAACTTCTCAAGAGCAAGCTCAGGATCAATACCTGTATCTTCCTCTTCTTCCTCCTCGTCGTCTTCTGCTTCTTCTTTGTCTTCGTCTTCTAGATCAGTTTTAGCGAGCTCTGAACCGATGTGAGTCGCCGTTGGCGCAGCTGTGCCATCGTCGTCTGGGTCAACAAAGCCATTGATTAGATCTGTTAAGCGAATCTCTTCAGCGAGTACGCGGTCAAACTGTTCCAAGATGTATGGAATCGTGCCTGGGTACTCAGCAACAGATAATTGAACGGTATTGATACCATCTTCAATACGCTTCGCAATGTCGATTTCGCCTTCACGAGTCAGTAGTTCAACTGTACCCATTTCACGCATGTACATACGAACTGGGTCAGTTGTACGGCCAATCTCGCTTTCTACGCTTGAAAGCGCAGCAGCAGCAGCTTCAGCTGCATCTTCATCTATATTGGCATCGTCATCATTAAGAGCTAGATCATCAGCGTCAGGTGCAGTTTCTACTACCTTGATACCCATGTCATTGATCATTTGAATGATGTCTTCTACCTGTTCAGAATCCACGATTTCTGCAGGTAGGTGGTCGTTTACTTCGGCGTAGGTCAGATAGCCTTGTTCCTTGCCTTTAATAACAAGTAATTTTAGCTGTGACTGCGGATTTTGATCCATAGATGATATCCAACTTCAGGTCTGGTGAAGGACGTTGCATTCTCAAATGCAAACCAATTATGTTAACAAATTTATTAAATGCTGACTAATCAAACAGGGTTACGCTTTTAGATCTAGCATTAAAGCTAGTAGCTCCCTTTTTTCTTCGGCTGATAAACCGACACTTCTTGCTTTGGCCTGCAGGTTTTCAATTTGTTTTTCAACGCACTGGGCAAGGATATTGTCCAATGAGTCTAAAAATATGTCTTCTTGATTGTCTTCGTCGAGGGGGATTTCCCAGCTCGCGAGACGAGACAGAAGTGCCTCATGTTTGTTCTCTCGCCAATGTTCTAATAATTGGCCTGTGCTGATATGGGGGTTCACTCGGCAGATATCAAGTACTTCGACGAATAAACTTAGTCCAGGCAGCTGTAAGCCTTTGACACTTGATAAATCCGGTACCATATCAGCATAGCTCGGATTTTGGATAAGCAAAGCGATAACTTCACGCATTGGAGTGCGCTTGAGCTCTTTATGCGGTTGAGGTGTCGGGTTCTTTGTGTGAACGCGAGCACGCCTCAATTGGTTATCAAATCCAGTTCGCTCATCGAGCAATTTTTCGAGCAGTTCTTGGAAGTAACTGTCAGGAATTTTACTAATCAAGGCGCTCGCGTGTGCACGCAGTGCCGATTTTCCTTCTGTTGTTCCTAAATTCAGCTTGTGTATTTCAATCAGGTTATCGAACAAGTAGGTCGAAAGCGGCGTCGCATTGTGGACGAGCTGTTCGAAAGCAGCCTGACCGTGTTCTCTAATATAGCTGTCTGGGTCTTCACCGTCTGGCAAGAACAGAAACTTGAGTGTGTTACCTGTTTTTAGGTATTCAAGCGCATTTTCTAGTGCACGCCACGCGGCCTCTTTACCTGCTCTATCACCATCGTAACAACAAACCACAGTATTGGTCTGGCGGAACAACATCTGAACGTGATCACCCGTTGTTGAGGTACCCAGTGATGCCACTGAGTAATCGACACCGTATTGCGCTAGTGCGACAACATCCATATAACCTTCAACCACAAGTACTTGAGGCGGTTCACGGTATGCTTGTAACACTTCATAAAGGCCGTAAAGCTCTTTACCTTTATGGAAGATCGGCGTTTCTGGCGAGTTTAGATACTTTGGCGTGCCGTCTTCTAAAACACGACCACCAAACCCGATTACTCGTCCTCGACGGTCACGAATCGGGAACATCACGCGTCCACGGAATCGATCGTATCGGTTGCCTTTATCGTTTTCTATCAACATGCCGCCAGTAACGAGCATGTCTTGGGCTTCTTTTTGTTGGCCAAAGTTCTTACGAACCAAGTCCCATTCATCAGCGACGTAGCCAATGCCAAATTTCTGTACGATTTCACCAGAAAGACCGCGATTTTTTAGGTAATCAATCGCAGGTTTGTTCGCTGAGATTTTCAGCTGAGAGCGGTAAAAATTACTGATGCCGCCCATCAAATCGTAGAGGTTACGTTTTTGTTCGCTGTTGGCTCTTGGCGCCGTGGATATTTCACCGCTGCGCTGTTCTCTAGGAACATCAAGTCCTAAAAATGAGGCCAGCTCTTCAATCGCTTCAACAAAATCGAGACGTTCGAACTCCATAATGAAGTCGATAGCATTGCCGTGTACGCCACAACCAAAGCAGTGATAAAACTGTTTTTCTTGGCTTACGCTGAAAGAAGGGGTCTTTTCGTTGTGAAATGGGCAACAAGCACCATAGTTTTTGCCTTTTTTCTTAAGTTTCACGCGTGCGTCCACAATATCGACAATGTCGAGACGCGCTAGGAGATCATCGATGAAACTACGCGGGATGTGTCCTGCCATAAAACCTTAGAAAAATGCACTAACTGAGAGTGTGGATAATAATAGTTTGAATAGGTTACAGATACAAACAAGCCGTGCGTTCCGAAGGATTGCACGGCTTGTTGCAATTTGATTTGGGATTAAGCGAGTTTAGAACGAACTAAACCACTAACTTTACCCATATCTGCACGCCCTTGAATTTGTGGTTTCAAGATAGCCATTACTTTACCCATGTCTTGCATGCCCGCAGGTTGAGCTTCTGCAATTGCGCTATCAAGTAGTGCAATAACTTCTTCTTCAGTTAGCGGTTGAGGCATAAAGCCTTCAAGTACCGTAATTTCTGCTTTTTCCACGTCAGCAAGATCTTGACGATTTGCCGATTCATATTGAGCAACAGAATCGCGACGTTGCTTAACCATTTTAACTAATATAGCAATAATGTCGTCGTCGTTCAGAGTGATCCGTTCGTCAACTTCACGTTGCTTAATTGCTGAAAGAGCTAAGCGGATAGTGCCAAGGCGCGGTTTGTCCTTGGCTTTCATCGCTAATTTTTGCTCTTCTTTGAGTTGTTCAATAAGAGCCATAACTCAGTCCTTATGGATTAAGTTATTAGTACAGACGAACGCGACGTGCGTTTTCGCGAGCTAGCTTTTTAGCGTGACGCTTTTGAGCTGCTGCTTTAGCGCGTTTGCGAACTGTAGTTGGCTTTTCGTAATGCTCACGACGACGCACTTCAGAAAGGATACCTGCTTTTTCACAAGAGCGCTTGAAACGACGTAGTGCAACGTCGAACGGTTCGTTTTCACGTACTTTAACTATTGGCATATGCCTTTCACCTCAGGGGTTATTCATTATCGCTGGTTACTCAGTACCAAATCAGAGAAGTTACCCATCGAGCTAACTCTCTATTCGCGTTTGGCCATTAACCAGCTTGATCAAAAATGGTGCGGAATTTTAATCCGATCACAGTGGCTTTGTAAAGCACTTTGTCGATTATAGTCTGTACAATATTTGTTTGAAGAGCTTAGGCAGGGTAATATTGCGCTAATTTCCCATTTTAGACGAAAGCGTGCCGAGAAAATTATGCGCATTATTGGTATTGAAACCTCTTGTGATGAAACAGGAATCGCAATTTATGATGATGAGCAAGGGCTGCTTTCTCATCAGTTATACAGCCAAGTAAAACTGCACGCCGATTACGGTGGTGTGGTACCTGAGCTAGCGTCGCGTGACCACGTAAAAAAAACCATTCCACTGATTAAAGCGGCATTGGCAGAAGCGAACTTAACGTCGAAAGACATTGATGGCGTGGCTTACACTGCTGGTCCCGGTTTAGTTGGTGCATTGCTTGTGGGTGCAACAATTGGTCGCAGTATTGCTTATGCGTGGGGCGTGCCTGCTGTGCCAGTACACCATATGGAAGGTCACCTTCTTGCGCCAATGCTAGAAGACAATCCTCCACCATCCCCATTTGTTGCTCTGCTGGTTTCTGGCGGTCATACCATGATGGTCGAAGTAAAAGGCATTGGTGAATATCGAATCCTTGGTGAATCGATTGATGATGCGGCGGGCGAAGCATTTGATAAAACCGCGAAGCTGATGGGCTTAGATTACCCGGGTGGCCCGCTGTTATCTCGACTCGCAGAAAAAGGGACTCCGGGGCGCTTTAAGTTCCCACGTCCAATGACCGATCGCCCAGGGCTAGATATGAGCTTTTCTGGTTTAAAAACGTTTGCGGCAAATACCATTCGCGCTAATGACAATGATGACCAAACTCGTGCTGATATTGCTTACGCGTTCCAAGAAGCCGTTTGTGCGACCTTGGTAATAAAATGTAAGCGTGCCTTGGTAGAGACGGGCATGAAACGTATCGTGATTGCTGGCGGTGTTAGTGCCAACAAACAGCTACGTATTGAGCTTGAAGCGCTGGCGAAGAAAATCGGTGGTGAGGTTTACTACCCACGAACTGAATTCTGTACTGATAACGGTGCGATGATTGCTTACGCGGGTATGCAACGCCTTAAAAATGGTGAAACGGCTGATTTGTCTGTTCATGCCACGCCGCGTTGGCCAATTGACCAACTAGAGCCAATTGCTTAGCTCGTAGCAATCGCTTGGCTAGTAGCAATCGTTCAACGAGAAACCGTCGATCAACAAAAGCTAAGCGCAGAATAAACCAGTGTGTTTCGATAAACGGTCGCCTTGTGCGGCCGTTTTTATATCCTAGCTTACCGACTATGTGTCGATAAATAATTGCAAACAGAGATTAGGGAAGAAAATGAACAAGTTTACAGTAGACAACCAGTCGATGGCGTACCTAGATGAAGGTCAAGGCCCTGTTGTTGTGTTAGGCCACAGCTACCTTTGGGATAGTGCAATGTGGAAGCCGCAGATCGATGCATTAAAAACTCAGTATCGCTGTATTGTTCCAGAGCTTTGGTCTCATGGTGAGTCTCAAGCTGCACCAGCTTCGATGCGTAACTTGAAAGATTACGCTCAGCACGTTTTGGCTCTGCTTGATCATTTAAATGTCGATGAATTTTCTGTGGTTGGCTTATCGGTTGGCGGTATGTGGGGAACAGAGTTGGCGGAGTTAGCTCCTGCACGAATCAAGTCTCTGGTACTTATGGATACCTTTGTTGGTTTAGAGCCAGAAGTTGCTCATGCTAAATACTTCAGCATGTTAGACACCATTACTCAAACCAAAATGGTTCCTCAGCCGATTGTAGAAGCGGTTGTTCCACTGTTCTTCGCCAATGATGCTCAAACTAACTCACCAGCTTTAGTGGAAGGTTTTACTCAGCAGCTGTCATCACTTGAGGGTGAGAAAGCAGAAGAAGTCGCACGAATCGGTCGAATGGTGTTTGGGCGTCGCGATATGATTGAAGCGGTAGAGAACTTTGCACTGCCAGTTTTGATTGCCGTTGGACAAGAAGATAAGCCACGTCCGGCACTTGAGTCATACTTAATGCACGATTGCATTACGGGCAGTGAGTTAGTGGTGATTCCTGGTGCTGGTCATATTAGCTCGCTAGAGCAACCAGAGTTTGTGAACACAATGCTGAAGACGTTTTTAGATAAACATCTGCTGTAAGCTCTTAAAGACTGAATAGTCTTGACCGACTGAGACTTGTGTCGGTTTAAATTTATCCCAGTTTAAAAATGGTTCGGCTTAGACATGACAGTTTAAGCCGATTTTTTTTGCCCGAGTTTTGGTTCACTGCCATCGAGTAGGCGACGAATATTCTGATGGTGACGTAGGACGATCAAACAACACAACATGGCCACAGGCAGTGTGTATTGAGGTTTGACTAACCAAGCGTAGAAAGGTGCGAGCAACACAGTAACCAGTGCCGCTAAAGAAGAATAACGAAACAAAAATGCCACAACCAACCAAGTCGCCATGATCATGCCCGTTAGATCAAATCCAATTGGGGCGATGGCTCCGAGTGCCGTTGCGACGCCTTTACCACCTTTAAAGTGGAAGAATATTGGGTACATATGACCAAGGCATGCAGCAATCGCCACGACGCCTAAAATGATCGAGTCGATGTTGAGGTAGTAGCCAAGCCAGACTGGAATGGTGCCTTTAAGCATGTCACAAAGTAGCACGGCTGCAGCGGCGCCTTTGCCGCCCACACGCAGTACATTGGTGGCCCCTGGATTGTTGGAGCCTACCGTTCTTGGATCTGGAAGTCTTAAGACTCGGCATATCAAGACCGCACTCGAAATTGAACCTAGCAAATAGGCCGCAATGATCATGATAAGTGCCAAAGGGGTCATGTTTTTCCTTAAACGGTTATAAGTCTAACGATGGGAAAATAATGCTCAATCCAAGAGTAATTGATATCATATCTGGAATTACACGAATAATACGTTTTTTTCCCCCATATGGGTATCCGACCTCTAAAAGGACAAGTCATGGCACTGGATAAAGTTTTCATTGAACAGCTAGAAGTAATTACAACGATCGGTGTTTACGATTGGGAACAAGAGATCAAACAAAAACTTGTGCTTGATATTGAAATGGCTCATGACAACCGCCCTGCAGGTAAGAGTGATGATGTTGTTGATGCTTTGGATTACTCGACAGTCAGCACAGCCGTACTTGACCACATTGCGAATGGCCGATTCCTATTGGTTGAGCGTGTGGCAGAAGAAGTCGCTGAACTAATCATGACTCAGTTTTCAGTGCCTTGGATTAAAATCCGTTTAGCGAAGCCTGGCGCAGTGCCACAAGCAAAAGCCGTCGGTGTGATCATCGAACGAGGTCAAGCATGACAATAGCCTATGTTGGTGTTGGTACGAACATAGACCGCGACAAGCATGCAAGGGTGGCATGGACAGAGCTTCAATCGTTAGGGACTAACCTTAAATGCTCTAAGATCTATCATTGTGAGCCTGTAGGGTTTGAAAGCCATTCGTTTTATAACTTTGTGATAGAGCTCGACACATCACTCTCATTGACTGAATTTTCACAGCAACTTCGTAAAATTGAGTTTAAATGGGGTCGCTCTCAAGTTGCTCATAAACTTCAAGATCGAAAGCTCGATCTTGATATTGTGCTGTTTGGAGACGTGGTTTCTGAAAGCGAACCAGAATTACCACGCAGTGATATCTATAAATATCCTTTTGTAACACAACCACTTTATGATCTCTGTCCTGCGAGAGTGATCCCGCAAGATGGAAGAACCGTCAGTGAAATATTGCAGAAGATGCAGCAATTAGATTCGCTCTCTGTCGTAGATATAACACTATAATTTTTAAGGTAAGTAATGAGTTATTTTGAAGCGTTTATGTTGGCGTTGGTGCAAGGCTTTACTGAGTTTTTACCTATTTCCAGTTCTGCACACTTAATCCTTCCTTCGGCTGTTTTAGGTTGGGAAGATCAAGGCTTGGCTTTTGATGTTGCGGTCCACGTCGGTACTCTGGCTGCCGTCGTTATCTATTTCCGCAAAGAAGTGGTCTCTCTTTTGAGCGCATTCTTTGGTTCCGTGTTTAAAGGTGATCGTAGTAAAGAAGCGAAGCTCGCTTGGATGATCATTCTCGCGACGATTCCAGCGTGTATCTTTGGTTTGTTGATGAAAGATATTGTTGAGCTTTATTTGCGCAGTGCGTGGGTGATTGCGACGACAACGATTATTTTTGGTTTATTGCTATGGTGGGTGGATAAAAACTCAAGCCTGCGTGATGACGAATACCAAGCGGGTTGGAAAAAGGCGCTGTTTATTGGTCTTGCTCAAGCAATGGCGATCATCCCAGGTACGTCTCGCTCTGGCGCAACGATTACCGCAGCACTTTACCTTGGTTTCACACGTGAAGCCGCGGCTCGATTCTCTTTCCTAATGTCTATCCCAATCATCACTCTGGCGGGTGGTTACTTAGGTCTGAAGTTAGTGACCAGTGGTGACCCTATCCATGTTGGCACCTTGCTAACGGGTATCGTGGTTTCTTTCATCAGTGCTTATATCTGTATTCACTTCTTCTTGAAGCTGATCTCACGTATGGGTATGACACCGTTTGTTATCTACCGCCTGATTCTAGGTTTTGGTCTATTTGCTTTCTTGATGATGCAGTAGCACTCGACTTACGTAGACAAATGTTTCGTCCTACAGATTGAAACGGAAAAACCCGCCTAGTCGCGGGTTTTTTAATGCATGGTAATCAGTGCTATGGCGATTAACTATCAGCGAGCTCTAATAGGGCGCTCTCAATCGCGATAGCTCTGCGTTTCTCTTGTTCTTCTCGAATGTCTTTGCCTTTAAAACCATCGGCAATAATCGCTTTTACTTGGACTTGAAGTGCCGCTTGGTACGCAACTTCAAAACGCGCTTTTTGAGGATACGGCTGATCTTCTAATCCTTTTCGGCCTGCGTGATCGGCTTGGCAGCAAAGCAGTATATCGTCGAGCCTATCTGGCTTACGCCAAACATCAAACTTGTTGAGAACCTTGAGAAAGGTGGTTGGCTTTAACTCGCCTGCACGATGGATATTAGAATGCTGCTCGCACACTAATAACGCGAGATCTCTGAATTCATTGGGCACTCTGACTCTTTCACACAGCTTCTTAATGATTTTTAAGCCTGTATGGCAATGCATTTTGTGGCTTGGCCACTCGCTTTCTGGCGTGACGCCTTTACCTAAATCATGTACTTGAGCGGCAAAACGCACGGGTAACGATGAGCTTAATCGCGCAGCTTGCTGAGCAACCATCAGAGTGTGGATGCCCGTGTCGATCTCAGGGTGCCACTTTTCAGGTTGAGGTACACCAAACAGCGCGTCAATTTCAGGCAACACAACAGCCAATGCGCCACACTCTTTCAGTACAGAAAGGAACACTTCAGGATGCGGCGTACTAAGAGATTTATGCCACTCTTGCCAAACTCGTTCGGCAGTGAGATGTGCCAGTTCACCGGATTGAACTATCTCACTCATCATCACCATGGTTTCAGGAGCAATCGTAAAGTTGAGATGGTGAAGTTTGGCGGCGAAGCGAGCCACACGCAGCACACGCAGAGGATCTTCAACAAAAGCATCCGAGACGTGTCTTAGAACACGATCAGAGAGATCTTTCTGGCCATGGTAAGGATCGTAAAGTTGGCCTTTATCATCTTGAGCTATAGCGTTGATGGTGAGATCTCGACGCATCAGGTCTTCTTCCAAACTCACGTCTGAAGCGAAGTAACACTCGAAGCCTGTGTAACCCGAACCTGACTTTCTTTCGGTGCGAGCCAGTGCGTGCTCTTCTTTCGTCTTTGGGTGTAAGAATACGGGGAAGTCTTTGCCCACAGCAGTAAAGCCAAGGTTTTCCATCTCTTGAGGAGTACTCCCTACCACGACCCAATCTCTATCATAGCTATCAATATTGAGCAGATTATCGCGCACCGCTCCACCGACTAGATAGCGCTGTAGCCCATTGTCTTTTGGTAGGCTATCGTATATTTGCAACTTATCACCTCGAAATGTTTTATCACTGCTGGACTTTACTGCAAGCAATGGTACTTTCCATTAATCGTAATTATAGGGCAGCACATGTATAAGGAATATTTTGGCTTCGTTGAGATGCCATTTTCGATTGTACCAAATTCTCGCTACTTGTTTTTAAGTCAGCGCCATCAAGAAGCGATGCAGAACCTACAAGCCGGTTTAGGCGAAGGTGGGGGCTTTGCGATGCTTACTGGTGAAGTCGGTACAGGAAAAACAACGGTCGCCAAAGCGATGTTGTCATCACTCGATAATCAGACTCAAGCTGGCCTTATACTTAACCCTACGTTTTCGAATACGGATTTACTGGAAGCTATCTGCGATGAATTTGAGGTTGAGTACCCTGAACAAGCATCGTTGAAACAGCTGAGTCAGGCCATTCATCATTTCCTGCTCGATAGTCATGCTGAAGGTATTCAAACCTTATTGGTGATCGATGAGGCACAACACCTTGCTGCTGACGTATTGGAGCAGCTACGCCTTCTAACCAATCTAGAAACAGACAGTCGTAAGTTGTTAAAAGTACTGTTGGTCGGCCAACCGGAATTACAACAGCACTTACAAACCACTCAATTACGTCAGCTAGCTCAGCGCATTACAGGTCGCTATCACTTACTGCCTCTTAATACTGAAGAAACTGGCAAGTACATCGCGTTTCGTTTGGAAACGGCGGGTGGCGAGCAGATGCTGTTTTCGAATCGTTCAATCAAGCTGATCGCCCAATATACTCATGGTATTCCAAGGCTCATTAACTTGGTGTGTGATAAAGCCCTGCAATTGGCTTTTCATGATGGTGAGCCATTACCGAACAATGAAACGGTTAATCGAGCGTGTCAGCAGGTTATGTCGTTTCAGGCCGATGTGTATCATGTCGAAAAACCTCGAGCTTCTCACATCGTACCCAAGTTATTCCAATACGCTGGGATTGCTACATTAAGTGTCGGCCTCGCAATGGCGACCTTTAATTTTGCTCCAAGCTATATCAATTCATGGCAGTCGGCTGAGACTTCAAGTGAAATGAAAACAGAAGTGTCTGCACAGACTCAGCGCTCTTTGGTGGCGAATGAACCTCAGTTGGTTGCTGAGCCAAAACCTTCCAAGTTTGCTTTGCCACAATATATTCAACAGCACTTGATGCAGGGAACCAATCGTTCTCTCGCTATCAAAGATTTGTATACGCTCTGGGGGTATCAGTCTTCACTGCGTGATGGCTTGTGCTTAAGTGAGCCGCAAAGTGTCTTTGTGTGCGAGCAACAACAGTCAAATTTGGATACATTATTAGAGCTTGGCGTACCTGTGGTCCTTAATCTGGATATCGATCAAGAACCAGTGTTTGCTGTGCTTTATGGTGCGTCTGAGGAGTCTGTCGAGCTCCTCGTTAACGAAAAGCTCTTGGTGATGCCTAAGCGTACCTTAAAGAAAATCTGGCAAGGTGATTATGTCGTGATTTGGAAACAGCCACTCAGAGATACGCTCAAAGAGGGTTACCAAGGCGAGGCGATTGCACTGCTTGATCTGCTATTGTCTGAAGTATTGGGTGAAGACGTATCGGGCAGTGATGTATTTGACTATGAGTTAAAAATGAAAATTGAAGCGTTTCAAATGTGGCAAGGGATGTCTGTCGATGGCATCGCTGGAAAGCGCACGCTGGCAAGATTACAAAGATTGGCTCAACTCGACTCGCCTAAGTTGATGTCACTCGATGGAGGCGCAAGTTAATGTCACGCATCATGCATGAGCTTAATCAGTCGTCTGCTAAGCAGCCGCCTCTTAACCAAGCGTCTCTTAAACAATCATCTTTTAATAGCCCCAGCTTCAGAGGCTACCAAAATCATCATGTGCCAAGTTCTGTTAAAGGGATTAGCAATAAACGAGGCGCATCGTTAGCAATGGGGCTACTGCTTATCTTGGTGCCTTCTTTGTTGGTGGGTGGTGTTCTGGCTTATCAATCGTATAACCAACAACAAAACTCGGCTAGCCAAGCTACCTATGTAGCTCTACCTGAATCAAAATCTCAATCAGACCTTGAGCCTCAAATCGCTGATGCTGATATAGCCAATGTGGATGCTGTGCCAGTGGATGCAGAAGGTGAAGTATTATTCGCCGTTCGCCCAGCGCCGGCAAGCCAACCTTTGAAAGCACTGCCACGCCAAGAGGTGTATGCGCAGATTGGCTCTGAAAGTACGAATGTCGCTGGTGGAGCTATTGTGCCTGTGGCTAGTTCAGAGAGTAGTGCGCGAACATCAGAAGAGTCAGAGTTATCACTAGCTCAGCAAGAGGTTCAGCCAGGTGTAAGCAATGAGAATACGGCTCTGCAATCGGACAGTGATTTACTGCAAGGGCTAGATCTCAGTGAGTTACCACCTGATTTGGCCTTAAAGCTTGAATCAATGATGGGTGAGCAACAAAGCGCACCTGAGCCAATGGACTCGCGTCCAGCAGGACAGGTAGGGTCTCAGGTCATAGAGTTAGAGTCTCACAGCAATAGTTTATCTGGGGTATTACCTAAGCTAGACCTGCAAACTCACATGTATTCGAGTAGCGAAACCAAGCGCTGGGTCAAAGTGAATGGTCAAGAAGTGGCGCAAGGGGATTGGATTGGAAGAGACATCCAGTTACTCGAAATTAAGCCGCAATCAGTGATTATCGAGTTTAATCAACAGAAAATAGAAATCCCCGCTCTGTACGAGTGGAAAGGCTAAAAGCTAGAAGTCCAAAAGACTTAGAGAACAGACAAATAAAAAGGAGCACCGAGGTGCTCCTTTTTGATATTCGATACTGAATTTACTCTGTATAGCGCAAGATAAGCCAAACAGGAAAAGCGGTCAGCTTACGACCAGCCGTTTGGTGACTTTCTGCGACGAGGCATGATGTGCGGCAGGATAAGGCCAAGAAGTAGACCAATACCAGCAACACCACCACCGTACATGAAGTACTTCAGCAATAGATCATCTTTTTGTGTGTCTAGCTTAGCGCGTAGCTCACGGTTCTCTGTTTGAGAGCTCGTTAGCTGCTGGCTAATCTCGCTGTAGTTTTGCTCAAGTTCAGCAATTTGCTTGTTACGAGAGTCTAGAGAGCTCGCTAGGCCAGCTTTCTCGCTGTCTGCGCTTTGGCGTGCATTTGCTAGTTTGCCTTTAACTTCAGTCAGCTCTTTCTCTAGCTTAGGCATACGCAAAGCCATGCTTTCTTGAGTGCTTACAAACTTACTTTCTACCCAGCCTTTACGGCCGCGGTTGTCTTGAACCTGGGTGTAACCCGTGCTCTTGTTAGTTTGTAGGTAAGTAATCTTTTCACCAGCATCAACACTACCGATGATACGGAATGTGTTGTTTGGGCCAGAATGCATATAAGTAAATAGTTTGTCAGCAATATAACGGTCTTGTGCAAAGGCAGCTGGAGCCGCAAGCATTGCGAGCAAAACTAAGCTAATCAGTTTTTTCACAGTAAATCCCTTAACGATTCAAATTGGGTAGGCGTATGAGTCAGCCTCAATGAGCAAATAATATTTAGTTTCTTTATGCGGTGCAACAAAGAAGGGAGGCAAAGCCTCCCTTTCTGTGCGTTTGAGTCAATAATGACATGGTATTTACATATCATTACCGAAGCTCACCGTTTTCTGACGCTAATATTTACTAACGCCAGGGCTATTACATAGTAAACATAGCCTGAATTGCGTAGAAGAACACAACAGCAAGTAGAGCACCTGCAGGTAGCGTTACAATCCACGAAGCAACGATGTTACGCACAACGCCTAGGTTGAGTGCTGCGATACCACGAGCAAAACCTACACCTAAAACCGCACCAACCAATGTTTGCGTGGTTGAAATCGGAAGGCCAGTACCAGAAGCAAGTACAACCGTACATGCCGTTGCTAGTTGAGCGGCAAAGCCACGGCTAGGTGTTAGTTCTGTAATACCAGTACCCACAGTCGCCATTACTTTATGACCCATGGTAGCAAGACCAACAACGATACCAATACCACCTAGTGGAAGAATCCACCACGCAATACTGCTTTTCGCTGTAAGTTCACCCATATTCTCAACGGTTGATACTACAGCAGACAATGGACCAATCGCGTTTGCTACATCGTTAGAACCGTGAGCGAATGCCATCGCACAAGCGGTAATAACCATTAGAACGCTGAAGATACCTTCTACACCGGCAAAGCCATGGTCTTCTTCGCGATTAGCAAATTTCTTTTGAATGTATAAGTAACCGCCAACCATGACTACAGCAGAAACACCTGCTGCCCATAGCCATGCTTCAGTGCCGCTTAGGTGAAGGCCAACGTGCTTAAGACCTTTCTTGATTGTTACAAGTGCAATAACCATTGTCGTAATGAACATGTACACAGGCACAAAACGCTTAGCGTTAAACAACGGATTTTCTGTATCGAATATCAGTCGTTGGGCACTGACAAAAATGAGATAGGCAAAAATGCCGGAAATCAACGGTGTGACAATCCAACTACCCACAATACCTTGAACGCTGTTCCAGTCTACGGCTTCTGTACCTACAGACACACACGCGAAACCGATGATTGCACCGATGATCGAGTGAGTCGTTGATACTGGCCAGCCCATGTATGATGCTAGAAGCAACCATGTACCAGCAGCCAGTAGCGCCGACATCATGCCGTATACAAGTACGTCAGGTTGATGAGCGAATAGAGACGTTTCGATAACACCTTTACGGATCGTGTCAGTTACTTCGCCGCCCGCAAGGTAAGCACCTGCGAATTCAAAGATCATTGCGATAATGATCGCTTGTTTTACGGTTAGAGCTTTAGAGCCTACTGAAGTGCCCATTGCATTCGCAACGTCATTTGCACCAATACCAATAGCCATCAAGAAACCGAAAGCTGCTGCAACAATAATCAGGACAGTGCCGTAGTTAGCAA
>Ga0310122_10000058_pt1 | contig 69420 bp, 69 predicted proteins | sample CB6_Bottom_1051__FD_203503 | JGI IMG/M metagenome (GOLD analysis project Ga0310122, IMG submission 203503) | Marine microbial communities from Western Arctic Ocean, Canada - CB6_Bottom_1051 | ecosystem: Environmental > Aquatic > Marine > Oceanic | place: Canada: Western Arctic Ocean | collected... | reverse complement strand
CTGTCTGGACCCTCACCTCTTTTAGTCTTAGGCTTGCCCACATCATGTAACAAAGAGGCTAAGCGAACTATAAGGGAGTATTTTTTGCTGGCCGAATATTCCAAAGCCCGAACATTATGCTCAAAAACAGTATAAATATGATGCTTGTTCTGACCCACACCGATACCCTCCTCTAACTCGGGCATAATGTGTTTTAACAAGCTGGTTTCAGCCAATAATCTGATGCCCTCAGCTGCCTTATCAGCCATAATCAGTTTAGATAACTCATCCTTCACTCTCTCATTAGCAATCATCTCTAAAAGACCGGCTTGTTTTTTGAGAGCGTCGGCGGTCTTTTTCTCTATTTCAAACTCTAACTCAGTGGCTAAACGCACGGCTCTCATTAAACGCAATGCGTCTTCATCAAATCTTTCGACTGGTTTGCCAACCGTCTTAATTATCTTGGCTTTAATATCTTTTTGACCATCAAAAGGATCAATAAACTCACCTGCTAGGTTGAGAGCGATGGAGTTGATGGTAAAGTCACGACGAGAAAGATCATCTTCAATCTTGTCAGAGAATTTAACCTCGTCAGGATGACGCTTGTCGGTATACCGCCCCTCTTTTCTATAAGTAGTGATCTCAATTATTTTCAATTTAGGGTCTTCAGAGTCAGTTTTGACCGCTACCGTACCAAACTCATTCTCATAGACACTATTAGGAAAGATCTTTTGAATCTGATCAGGTCGAGCGTTGGTAGTGATATCCCAATCCTTGGGCTCGATATCTAATAACAAATCCCTCACACAACCACCAACCAAGTAGGTTTCAAAGTGGTTGGCTTCTAACAAACCAGCTACTTTTTTAACCTCTTCCGGAAAGGTAAGTTTCATATGCTTAATAATTGCATTTTTACCTCTAAAAAGCTACATTATAGGGGCTTGCGCCTGTGGTGAAATGGATATCACAGCTGACTTCGGATCAGCCGTTGGGGGTTCGAATCCCTCCAGGCGCACCACTAATATAATTGACTTTTATAAAATAACGTGCTTTAATACAGTCACATTTTGTCATTAATGGTTAATGATGATCCCCGTTCTTTGAAACAGTGAGGAGAAAATGGACAAAGTAGAAGGTGGAGTTTTTTACGTGGATGCATTCTCTGAGAATGCCATCTTCGAAGCCTTGGGTGATCCTCGTGATTTCCCGAGCTTTGATCACACAAAGCTCCAGAAAGGTGATTTCGCCGTCACTGCTCGAAAAGATAACATTGGCGTTATCTACTTCAAGCGGTGTGCCGATAACCAGGAGCCTCACCATTACCTCAGTGGCCAGGTCATCATGACCTACTTGCTACTCCGCCCTGGTGAGGCAAAAAAGGCGGTCGATCGCCTTCACGATATGATCGGCAATTCTTTCCGTTTGGAAAGACAAGAAGGGCCCGACATGGACGGTCCCACACCGCCCATCTTCATCCTCAAATGACCCCTTATAGGTCAAACAAGAGGGTAGTCTGATAAATTATCAGACCGCCCTCTTTTTTTTGTTGCAAATTATTTTTTGTGGTATAATATTGCAGATCAGCCTCGTTAGCTCAACGGCAGAGCAGCTCCCTCTTAAGGAGACGGTTGTAGGTTCGAATCCTACACGAGGCACAACATCTCATTAATATTAATAAGATCGTTTTATTGAAACCCTCGGAATGGTTCGCCTAGAAAATGAATTAGAAAAAATAAAAGGAATTGATCGGCGTTTTTTGAACCGCTTACAAAAACTAAAGATCATTTCCGTGAAGGATTTGCTTTGGCACTTTCCTTCTCGTTATGATGACTTTTCTCAGATAGCTAATATCTGTGATTTAGAAGTTGATCAAGTAGCCACCATCCAAGGTCAGATAAAACACATTAGCTCTCGAAGAACCTGGCGAAGAAAAATGATTATCGTCGAAGCTGTCGTAGCGGATGATACTGGCTCTATCAAAGCTATCTGGTTTAACCAACCTTATCTAACCAAAGTCTTGGCACCTGGTAGGATAGTTAATTTTGCCGGCAAGATATCAGCTTCTCAGGATGATATTTATTTTTCCAATCCGGTTTATGAGTTCTCCGGAACTCAGGACGATGAGGAGAGTCATACTGCTGGTCTGGTTCCTATCTATCCAGAGACAAAAGGTCTTACCTCAAGAGGCTTAAGATATTTGATCAAGATTATTCTCAAGAATCTTAATCCTATTGATGAGTTTATCCCCTCCGCTGCTCTCAAAGAAAACGACCTACCAGAAATCAACCAAGCTCTCACCACTATTCACTTTCCTGAATCTCTGGAAGAAGCCAGTCGGTGCAAAAAACGCTTTGCTTTTGAAGACCTCTTTCTATTACAACTCAACAACCTCAGATTACGCTCCTTGTTAGCCAAAGAAAAAGCGGCGGCGATAGATTTTTCTAAAATAGACCTCGGCGAGGCGATCACCTCCATCCCTTTTGAACTCACCGGCCCTCAACAAAAAAGTTTGACAGAGATTTTAAACGATTTGAACAAGAGGCAGCCTATGAATCGCCTACTTCAAGGAGATGTAGGATCGGGAAAGACGGTGGTGGTAGCCATTGCCGCTCTTTTAGCAGCCAAGCAAGGTTATCAGGTAGTCTTCATGGCACCGACCGAGGTGTTGGCCAAACAACATTACAAAACCATCACCGCGCTCTTTGCCCCTTTGATTAGTAACTGGCAATTGAATGTTGGTATTTTGACTGGTAACGAGACGCGTTGTTTTTTTGGCGAAGATTTAGAAACAAAAAAGAAAAAAGCTGAATTTATAAAAGAAATTGGCCAGGGAGAGATCAAGATTATCATTGGTACTCACGCTGTTATTCAAAAAGATGTTAAGTTCAAAAACTTGGCGCTAGCCATTATTGATGAACAACATCGTTTTGGCGTGAAGCAACGAGCCAAATTTGCAGCTGATAGAAAAGAACTCTTTCCTCATTTTCTCTCCATGAGCGCCACCCCTATTCCCCGAACCTTATCCTTAACTATTTTTGGTGATTTGGATCTATCAATTATTAACGAGCTACCTAAAGGCCGCCAAGAGATCACTACCAAGATAGTGGCGCCTGCTAGCAGAAAAAAAGCCTACGAGCTTATCCGCGAACAAGTTAAAGAAGGTCGCCAAGCTTTTGTCATCTGCCCTCGCATCGAAGCTAGTGAAAAAGAAGCTAGCACGGCTCATCAGATGATGTGGAAGGATGTGAAGGCGGTAAAAGATGAGTTTGAAAAACTAGCCACTAAGATTTTTCCTGACTTGGTGGTAGGAATGTTGCACGGAAAAATGAAGGGGGCTGAAAAGAGTGAGGTCATGAATGACTTCTCTAAAAATAAAATTAATATTCTGATCTCCACTTCAGTGATAGAGATTGGCGTTGATATACCTAACGCCACTATCATGATGATCGAGGGAGCTGAAAGATTTGGTCTGGCTCAACTCTATCAATTCAGAGGTCGAGTTGGTCGAGACAAATATAAATCATATTGTTTTCTTTTTACCAGCTCCTCATCAACCAACGCCAAGCAAAGATTAAAATCTTTGGTAGAAGCCAAGAATGGTTTTGAGCTAGCAGAAAAGGATCTAGAGATTCGGGGACCAGGAGAGTTTTTGGGTCACAGCCAAACCGGACTACCCGACCTAGCAATGAACGCTCTTAATAATATGGAACTAACAAAAGCAGCTCGCGATACTGCAGAAAAAATTATTAAAAAAGATCCGGAGTTAGAAAAGGATAAACTACTTAGAGAGAAGTTAGAGCAATTCCAAAGCCAGATCCATTTGGAGTAAAGATTATTTGGGGAGAAGATAATAATCAAGAGAGTAATAACCTCCTATCGGTGAGGTTATCAAGAAGATAGCCACGGCTAAGAGAATTAAATCCAACTCAAAACCGCCAGCCAATCCTTGTCCTCGACCCATCTTCCAAACTAGAGCTACAAACATAACAGCCGCTATAGCCAATGCACCCCACTGAGTGTACCAACCAAGAGCAACAGAAAGTCCACCAAGTGATTCGGCAATTGCTACTACAGTCCCCCAAAGCATTCCTGGTCGAAAACCCATAGCCGCAAAACTTTCTCCAGTCTTTTTTAAATTCATTAGCTTAGGTAAACCGTGAACCAAAAATATAAGACCAAGAGCGAGACGCAAAATTAATAGAGCTACATCTTGATATCCGTATAAGAATTCCATAATTTTAAAAAATATTCTTGACGACCTTTACAACTATTATAATAAGTGGTTATTATATGAAAAGCCATTTGGCCCCATCGTCTAGTGGTTAGGACACCAGGTTTTCATCCTGGAAACAGGGGTTCGATTCCCCTTGGGGCTGCCAATATAAAATAGCGACTAACGTCGCTATTTTTTTACTCCATAAAAAAAGCCCCGCTGTAAAAAAGCGCGGGGCTAGTTTAAAAGGAGCATGTTAGGTTTATTTTGGAAGGGATTAGGTTAGGCCTTTGGTTGAGTGGCGAGCCTCATTGAAATTAATCTGCTCGTCGTCTTTTAGTTACCAAGGCGTAACTACCTTTTGTCTGATGATCAGAAATCAACACTATCAGTTAACCCTCTTCCGGAATTTGAGGTGTTCGACCTTAATTTGAGACAGTGAATCTTGATGACAACTACAAACAAACCTTCTCCTTGAAAATAAAGTAGTGTATCAAGGTGCTGATTTAATTAGAGAACATATAGCAGGCAGTGTCAACGAGCTTATCCACAGCCAGGCAAAAAATTGAAAAAAAAAATAAAATAAGATAAAATAAGGCTGTTTTAGGAACCTTAACAAAAAGGAATTTGCTGATGTTAGTCTCCAGGAATGATATTCTGCGGTTTATGGAAGAAGGAACGATCGTTATCGATCCTTTTGACGAAAAAAATCTTGGTAACTCCAGTTACGATGTGACTCTTGGCCCATACTACTACCGAGAAACCCAGCCCGAACATATTTTATACAGATTCTCAAAAACACCCATATACAACATGTATGACGAAAAAGATGTCAGGCGCGTCTGGGGAAGCAAGCATCTTGAAGCCAAGTCACTAGCTAGTCACAACATGAAACTGGAAAACATCGAACCAACTGATCAAGTCATCTGGCTTGATCCCGGTGAGTCGATTCTGGCTCACACACAGGAGTTTGTCGGTGGTCGCATAGACGTAAATACGGAAATGAAAGCTCGCTCATCAATGGGACGAAACTTTATTACCGTTTGTCGCTGTGCAGGCTGGGGTGATGTTGGTTATATCAATCGCTGGACGATGGAGATCACCAACAACTCACGTTTTCACCACATTCCTTTGGTGGTCGGAAGACGAGTAGCCCAGATCACTTTTTCCAAAGTAGCTGAGATCGAAAATAATCATAGTTACGAGCAAAAAAGTGACAGCAAGTACCAAGCAGAAACTGATCTTGAAAAACTGCAAGAGCAGTGGTCACCGGAACAGATGATTCCTCGTATGTGGTTGGATCGAGAGATCAATCAAAAATGATCAAAGAGCCAGGGATGGCTCTTTTTTATTTTGACGATAACAATTTCTTGTGGCATAACTAATGCAATGAAGACGCTAGCAATAGAAACTAGTTGTGACGAGACCGCTTTAGCTTTAATTGAAGCTAAGGGTAAGGGAGAAAAAACTCGGTTTAAGATCTTGGCCGAAGCGATAGCCTCACAAATTAATGTTCACCGACCCTTCGGTGGAGTTGTTCCGCACCTAGCTAAAAGAGAGCATGAAAAAAATCTACCTATAATGTTAGAAGAAATAAAAAGTCAGGTTAAAGATTTTTCTCCTGATCAGATTGCAGTAACGGTAGGACCAGGATTAGAACCTGCTTTGTGGGCTGGTGTTAATTTTGCCCAAGACTTAGCTGAAAAAATGAACTTGCCTTTAATCGGCGTTAACCATCTTGAAGGTCACGTCTTTTCAAACTGGCTAGAAAACTCCGCGCAGATAAAATTTCCGGCAGTAGTTTTAGTTATCAGCGGCGGTCACACAATACTCTTATTAATGGAAGGAATTAATAAATGGAAAAAGTTGGGTGAGACTAGAGATGATGCTGCAGGAGAAGCTTTTGATAAAGTGGCTCGCATGCTTGATCTTCCCTATCCCGGTGGTCCTGAAATTGAAAAAATGGCTCATGAAGGAGATCCTAAAGCTATTAAGTTTCCTCGACCAATGATTCATGATAAAAATTATGACTTTAGTTTTTCTGGATTGAAAACTTCTGTTCTCTACCATTTAAGAGATCATAAAAAAGAAGTAGCTGATGTTTCTGCCAGCTTCCAAGAAGCAGCCTTTGATGTTTTGACTAAAAAAACTTTAAAAGCCGTTGAAGAGTTTGGGGCAAAATCTATTCTTCTCTGTGGTGGAGTAGCGGCTAACAAGACTTTGCAAAATCGTTTTGCAAAAATAGCTAAGGAGGAAGGCTTAAACTTTTCTGTCCCTCAATTAAAATATAATACTGATAATGGAGTAATGATTGCCGTGGCTGCTCATTTAGGAAAACATTTTCCTCTTGAGGCAGATTCCAGCTTAAATCTTTAATTTTTGCTACCATATAAACATACCGCGATAATTATTATGGCGAAGGTAAAAAAGAAGCCCTACAACCCAAAAGAAGTAGAGGAGAAAATATACAAGCTCTGGATGAGGTCTGGATATTTTAATCCTGACAAATTAAAAAAGACTGGCGCTAAAAAGCCTTTTGTTATTTTACTGCCACCACCTAATGTTACCGGTTCCCTACATATGGGTCATGCTCTTAATGCTGTTAGTAGTGATATTTTAATTCGTTGGCAAAGAATGAGAGGTTCGCTAACCGCTTGGTTACCAGGAATCGATCACGCTGGCATCGCTACTCAACGAGTGGTGGAGAAAAAACTTCGTAAGAAAGGTATTAATAAGTTGGAATTAGGAAGAGAGAAGTTTTTGAAGGAGGTTTGGGATTGGAAGGAAGAGCACGGAGAGATTATTTTAGATCAATTAAAAAAATTGGGTGCCTCTTGTGATTGGTCTCGCACCCGATTCACTATGGATCCCCAATATAGTAAAGATGTTTTAGAAACATTCATTCACTATCACAAGAAAGGATTGATCTACCGTGGTCTCAGAACGATCAACTGGTGCCCTCGTTGCCATACCAGCCTTTCTGACCTAGAGGTTGAGTATCGGGAAGAGGGTGGCTCTCTTTATCATATTAAGTATGGTCCTTTTGTAGTCGCCACTACCCGACCAGAAACAAAGTTTGGTGATACCGCCTTAGCAGTTAATCCAAAAGACAAGCGTTATAAGAAATACATCGGCAAAGAGGTAGAGATTGAAACGCTAGCCACTGATGGTGACTTAAAGGAGCCAAAAAAAATAAAAATAAAGCTTAAGGTTGTTGGGGATCCAGCAGTTGATCCTGATTTTGGTACGGGTGTTTTGAAAGTCACTCCAGCTCACGATATATTGGACTTCGAAATCTCTCAACGTCATGATCTGCCCATTGTTCAAGTAATCGATAAGCGTGGCAAGATGAGCGAGGGAGCTGGCAAGTACGAAGGAATGAAAACTGACGAAGCACGGAAAAAAGTTGCTGAAGATTTAAAAGTTATTGATCTCCTTATAAAGAAAGAGCCTTATCACCACCGTATGGCGACTTGCTATCGCTGTAACTCTACTATTGAACCCTTACCTTCTAAGCAGTGGTTTATGAAGATGGATAAGCTGGCTAAGATAGCTACTCAGATAGTTAGAAAAAAGAAAACCGTTATTTTGCCTAAAAATTTTGAGAAAGGCTATTTCAGTTGGTTAAACAATATTCGTGATTGGTGCATCTCTCGGCAACTATGGTGGGGTCATCAGTTACCAGTTTGGTTCTGTAAAAATAATGAGGATGAGTTTATCGTCTCAGTTAAACAACCAGCCAAGTGTTCTGTTTGTAAGAAGTGTAAACCTCAACAATCAGAGGATGTTTTGGATACTTGGTTCTCCTCTGCCCTCTGGCCTTTCGCTGGCTTAAGTAAAAAGGATCAAAAAGAGTTTTATCCTTCAGATGTTTTAACTACTGCTCGAGACATTATTAATCTTTGGGTAGGAAGAATGATTTTCTCTGGTATAGAATTTAAAAACAAGACTCCTTTTAAAACCGTTCTTATTCATGGAACTATTTTGGCTAAAAGTGGCCAGCGCATGTCTAAGAGTTTGGGGACGGGAATCAATCCCCTTGATCTTATTGACCAATACGGTGCCGATGCCACTCGTTTTGGAATAATTTGGCAGTCGATGGGTACACAAGATATTCGTTGGGATGAATCAGCAGTTGTAGCTGGTAGGAAATTTACTAATAAGATTTGGAATGCTACTAGATTTGTTATGGGGCAGATTGATAAGAAGGAAACTTTTAGTACTAACTTGAAAAAACCCCGGGCCACCAAACCATTCAATAAAAAAATTCTTGCTCAATTAGAAAAAACTAAACTAGGTGTCGAGAAAGATATAGACAATTATAAGTTTGGTCAGGCGCTGCATAAGTTTTATGAATTTTTCTGGCATAATTATTGTGACGTCTGTTTAGAAAAGGCAAAAGACGCTCCTAGCAAAGAAACTAGCAACATTCTCTTCTATGTCTTGGTTGAGTCGCTTAAATTAGCTCACCCGTTCATGCCATTTGTTACGGAAGAGATTTATCAATCTCTGCCTCTTAAAAATAAAAAGCTGCTAATGATTAAAAAATGATAAATTGGTTCTCTGTTATTTTAGGTTTATTGCCAGCAGTTATCTGGATGGCCTTCTTTTTACAGGAAGATAAAAAAAGGCCCGAGCCTAAAAGACTTATTCTCTCTACTTTTATACTGGGTGGAGCGATAGCTTTTGTAACTCTTCAATTTCAAACAGTATTTAGTGACGTATTTACCTCGATAGGAGTTCGAGCCTATAGTCCCTTCTCTATCTTCTGGTTAGCCGGCTTGGAAGAGTTCTTTAAATTCTTAGTTGTTTTTCTTTGGGTTAGCAAAAGAAAAGATTTTGATGAACCTATCGATGCCATGATTTATATGATCATAGCGGCTCTTGGTTTCGCTACTGTTGAAAATATTGCCTCGATAGGAAGAGCTACAAATGGTTTTGAGCTAATCACTCTTAGATTCTTAGGGGCCACCTTTCTTCACACTCTCAGCTCTGGATTAATTGGCTACTACTGGGCTCTAGGATTGCTAAAGAAAGCGGTTACTAGTTTTCTTGCGGCTGGTTGGTTTATAGCCACTCTTCTTCATAGCATCTTTAATGCTTTGATCTTAATCTATGGACCAGTATTTCAGGTAACTCTCTTCTTGGTCTTCATAGCCTTCTTCGTCCTCAATGATTTTGAAAAACTAAAAAGAAAAAACCCCGTTCTTGTGTAACTAAAAATCCCCTCGTGGGGGATTTTTATTTCAAGACGATAATCTCTAATTTTTTAACACCAAACTTTATAGCTTGACGACGTCCTTCCATCCAAACATCTATTCGAGGAGGGATCACTTCATTGTATCGTCTATTCATTCGATCCTCTACGGTAAAAATCTTTTCACCATATAATGAAGGAATCTTGATTTGCGTATACATCTTCAAAAAGTTAGCGGCTACGATACCATCACGAACATGAGTATTGGCAGCGGTAATAAATGGAGTGCTGTCAGTCTGGTCGGGGGTAGAGGAGTAAGCAGTAGCAACAACCTCAATTTTCTTATGTTCTACCTCTTTAGTTTTTGAGTTTATAGCCTTAACAATGTCATCTCCGATGCCAGCCCATTGTAAGGTAGAAGAGATGGTAATTAGAGCTGGTATTAAATTGGAGGTAATGGCTATGAAAAAGAAGCCGTGGGCCAAAAATCGACTCAAATTGGATATGTGATCGTCTGAATGATTATTGTTTTTCATATTTTTATCAATAAAAAATATCCCTTGCGGGATATATTGTTTTATTTGATTTGATTCAAATATATATTATTAATTGTTTTTTGTCAAGAGAATGGGCTAAAAACCCTTATTTCTTCTTCTTTTTAAGCTTTTTGACGATCTCTACATCAATTTCAGCTGGTTTAACAACAAACTCCTCTTTTTGGGAGATAGAAATACCCTTGATACTTTCAACGAGTTCCTGCTCCCTAAGAATAGCTTCTTTATCTACCTCTTTTTTGATGCGAACAAATTGGCTAAGACCTAGCTTTTCAAAGTTTTCAATTGCTGCTTGAATACCTCGAATACTGACTGAGGGTGGTGTTGTCCGCCACGCCAACTCACCGTTGGGCAGCTTAACCGTTTTGGTTTTACCACTATCAGTTAAATCATCACGATGGGCTTCAGCATAAGCGAAGAGACCTTCAACATCTTCGTTGATCTCATTGCTGATAACTTCAGCTTTTTCTGCGGCTTCAGCCTTAATCCTTTCAATGCGTTGATTAACGCGTTGATTGATTGCCTCAATCTTTCTTTGATTGACGCCTATCTTTGTAATAAGCTTATTAGCCTCGTTCTGATTTTTCGGAACAGCCACTACATCCATCTTTACGCTTCTCTTTGTCATTACATCTCCTTTTCAAAAAATTCTCTCAAGGTGCTACTTCAAAATATTAAAACTTCCAATCAGGAAGTTTTAATAGATTACAACATTTTAATCAAAATGTCTATATTGTGCCCGGGGTGGGAGTCGAACCCACACACTCTTGCGAGTAACGGATCTTAAGTCCGTCGCGTCTGCCAATTCCGCCACCCGGGCATTTGGAGGCGCCGGTGGGAATCGAACCCACGTGTAAGAGTTTTGCAGACTCCTGCCTTACCACTTGGCTACAGCGCCTATTCTTCGTCTAATATATTTTCATCTTTCATCAGAGATTTTTCAATACCTGCCGCGTCTTCATAGCCAGAATCAATTTCAAAAACTATTTCCGGAACATGCCTGATAGATAGCTTTTTAACTAATAGGTATTGTAGCTCTGGTCGAGCTTTTTGTAAGATCTCTAATGCCGCTGATGCTTTTGCTGAAGGAATAACACTAACCCCTACTCGCGCCGTCTCCATCTTCACTGAGATATCAATATAGGTTAGGGTTACTAATGCTTCATCAAATTCTAACTCACGAGCAATCAGCTTGCTAAGTTCTTCTAGCATCAGATTACTTAATCTCTCCTTACGAAATGTCTTCATTAATGATTAAATGATCGCCGGCTCTGATCTCGGTCTCAGTATTAATTAGTAGACCACATTCATTACCAGCTTCTACTTTATTAGCATCTTCCTTATTTCTTTGCAAATTAATAATTCGTCCAGTATCAATGTCTTTACCTCGTCTCATAATGAGACAATTAGCGTTGTTAGTGATCTCTCCTTCAATCACCTTGCCCCCAATAACCTGACGACTCTTAGAGCGTTTATCAAAGACAGCTAAGATTTCTAGGTCTCCTAAAATTTTAGCTTGTATAAACTTTTTGAGAAAGTCTTCAAAGTCTTTAGTTAGCTCATAAATGATATTAGAAGTTAATACTTTCACCTTCTCACCGCCACCACTTTTCATAAGACTCCCACCAGCCTTACTAATTTTAGTGTTGAAACCAATTACTAACGCATTCGTACTAGCTGATAATTTAATATCACCATCTGTAATATCACCTACACCTTGATTAATAATGTTCAACTTGTGATCTTCTGGTAATGGTAGGGCGCTAATTACACCAGAAAGAGCTTCTAAAGAACCACTGTCATTAGCCTTTAAAATAAGATTGATAATATTCATATCATCTACTTTAGCCAAAGGAGATGATAGATGATGAGCAACCTTTTTTACCTCTTCATGACCAGCCTTAATAGAACTAGCTAACTTTTGAAAAAGAGTTGAGGTGCCAACGATAAACTCTGTGCCAATATCTGGTACCTTGGGAAAGCCCAGGATAAGAACGGGGGCTGATGGTTCAGCTACTTTAGTTCTCTTGCCTGTGAAATCTTCCATAGAACGAATTTTAGTTTGTACATTATGAGTAGCTATTTCATCACCTTCTTTTAGAGTGCCGTCCTTAACAATTACCGAAGCCACCACTCCCCGACGACTGTCCATGTGAGATTCAAGAATGAAACCTTGCCCATGGCTTTTTGTGTCGCACTGAAGATCTTCTACCTCTGCGACCAATAAAATTAGATCTAAGAGCTCATCAATACCTTCTCCAGTTTTAGCAGAAATAGCCTGCCAACTAATATCACCACCAGCTCCTTCCAAAAGAATAGATTCTTGAGCCAACTCGTTCTTAACACGATTGATATCAGCGTTAGGTTTATCAATTTTGTTAACCGCAACAACAAAAGGTGTCTTACTTTCCTTAATAATCTTATAAGCCTCCTTGGTTTGCTGCTTCACACCCTCATCAGCTGCCACAATCAAGATAGCAATATCAGCAATCTGACTACCCCGCTCTCTCATTTGAGAAAAAGCTTCATGACCAGGAGTATCAATAAAGGTGATTTTATTATCCTGATGTTTAATCTCATAAGCACCAATTGACTGCGTAATTTGACCGGCCTCTTTGGCGGCTAAATTGGTTTTTCTAATATAATCTAATAAGGCGGTCTTACCATGATCAACATGGCCCATGACCACCACAATTGGTGGACGCTTCATAATAGGAACAATTTTACCACAAAATAAGGATTTCGGCAATAAAGCATTGAAAATATCGCTAAAAATGCTATCGTGTAAGGGCTCTAGGAGAGGTGCCGGAGTGGTCGAACGGAGCGGATTGCTAATCCGCGACTCTTTATGGGTCTCGTGGGTTCGAATCCCACCCTCTCCGCCAAATATTTTTTTACAACTTATAACATGAAAAAGCTGGTACTAATCATTATCATAATCCTACTATTAATTGTGGTTGGAATTGCATATCTACTCACAAAACAAGAAGAGACTATTAAACTTACTCAGCCAATCGAAAAAACCGTTACATGGGAAGAGGCTGTTAATATTTTGAATACAGGACAAGTGGCATATGTTATGCAAGCTCATAATCTCGATGTTATATTGTATCTTAAAAATAATACGACTCTAAAGACCAAGGAGCCTCATATAGATGATATTATATTTGCTGTAGAAAAATGCGGGGAACCCTGCAAAGATCTACCGATAGCAACAGAGTAATATTTAAAATACTTGAAATATGTATCAGGAACTACTCAAGTGGGATATTTACGAGATTAGAACTAAATCAACTCCAACAACTGGAGTTATGCTTCGTGGAAGAATCAGAAAATTTTGTTTAGAAAACAAAAGAAATGTTCTTGTAGAGAATGCGCAAGATATTAAGGAGTCTGTAAGATTTGCAATACCTGCTGGTGAAGACTCTGCTACAATTCAAAAATATATAAATAAGATTTTATCCGATGCTTCAATTAACTTGGTCGAAGAGAATATTCCTAATCCAGTTCTATCAAAACTAAAGGTAAACATTGAAGATAGATACACTTTATAACATCTTATGAAAAGAATAAGAAAAAAAGTCTGGCCCGAGTATTTCGAGGCTATTTTTAATGGAAAAAAGAACTATGAATTACGGCTTAATAATTTTGAAATAAATGAGGGTGATATATTATTTTTAGAAGAATGGAATCCTCAAACAAAATCTTATACTGGACGATCAATTGAAAAGAAAGTTAGTTATGTAGGAAGGTTTGAAATTGATAAACTCTTTTGGTCTGAAAAAGAAATAAAAGATAAAGGCATCCAGATAATTTCTTTGGAATAAATTTAGATCTTTTTTTCAAAAATTAGAATATCCTGATCCCAAAATCCTGGCTTTCTTTTCCACTGACCAGGATATTTTTTTACAAGAGTTAATCCTGCTAGATCGGCCATTTTTTGAATACCATCGGTTGTAATAGCAATAAAATTTTCGGGCACCTTAACATTAGACATGGTAAACCAGTTCTGAGAGTTATAAATTAGCTTGTTGTAGTTAAACCAGGGCTTATTAATGGTACTAGCTTGTCGATAATAATCTTCATCTAATAGACAAAAGGTTACTAAAGCCTTTCCACTTGCCTTAAGCACCCTATTTATTTCACCAAAATAATAAATAGCGTCTTGTTCATTGAGATGAGTCCAGATGGATTTAGAAACAACTAGATCAATACTTTCATCAAGAATATCCCAGGGCTGATGCTTTGAGTCTTGATGAGGAGCATAAGCCGCATTTCTTACTGGATGATATATAAAGGAAAGGCTGGGGATTTTTTCAAAATGTTTGCGACAATATTTGATATCTTCTTCCTTAACATCCAATCCAATATATTCTCCCCCGTCTTTGACTAAGGACTCGCTGGCAATGGCTAATAGACCCGTGCCGCAACCTATATCAAGAATCTTGGGCCTAGCCACATCCTTCACAAGACCATTTATTAATACTTTAAAAACACCGATCGATTCAGCATAAGAGATGACAGAACGAGTACCACCTGATCTTTTCAAAAAGCTAGGTACTAGTTTCATTATTTTCAAATCTTCTCTGGCTTCTGAAGAAAAAAGAGGTGTGGCGATAAACTTTCTATCAACCTTCATAAAGATGAAATCACCTAAAACAAATATATGGCGATATAAGTATTTCCAGCATATCCGTCGCAGTCTCTTCATTGCTCCGATAATACTTCTTTTGTTTTTATAAATCAATTTTGACTAAGTAAATAAACGGTTTATAATACTCGCATGCAAAACAATCTATTGTCATTGAAAAAACAGGGACGCATTAACATGTTTAAAACCTGGTCGCTCTTTTTTTATTTTTCTATTATCGTTATTGGTACCGGTTACATATTTGCCCAATACTTTGGCAATGCTAACATCTTATATTTTGCTGTTGGCTTTAGTATTCTGATGAGCTTCTTCAGTTATTGGTTTTCTGACAAGCTAGTCTTAAAAATGACCAAGGCTAAGCCCCTTGATAAGGAAGAGTATCCAGAGATTTATAAGATGATAGTAGATCTTAGCCGAAAAGCCGACTTACCACTACCAAAAATATATATGGTAGATGAGGCAGCTCCTAATGCCTTTGCTACCGGAAGAAATCATGAGAACTCTGTGGTAGCGGTAACAAAAGGACTGATCCAGGTGCTTGATAAAAAAGAATTGGAGGGAGTATTAGCTCACGAACTCTCTCATATTAAAAATAGGGATATGTTGGTCTCTACTATGGCGGTAGTCTTGGCTGGCTTTATCACTATCCTTTCTGACATGTTCCTACGCTCAATGATTTGGGGTAGTTTTAGCCGAAATAATCGTAATAATGCGGGAGGAGCTGTCTTGATACTCGCTCTCGCTGGAGCTGTCTTGGCTCCTATCGGCGCTACTTTAATGAGGCTAGCGGTTTCTAGAAAAAGAGAGCTCCTGGCTGATTCTTCAGGCTCATTGATCACTGGTAATCCAGAAGGATTAGCTTCGGCATTAGAAAAGATTTCTTCTCATGCCACGCCGATGAAGGTAGCTAACAATGCTTCAGCTCATCTTTGGATTAGCGATCCTTTCAAGGGGATTCGTAAAAAAAATCTAGCCACCAACATTCACAAACTATTTCTTACCCACCCACCAACAAAAGAAAGGGTTAGAATCTTACGCGGTCGATAGCTTATAAAGTGGCGCGAAGACCAGAAAAAGGTGATAATTTAAGTATTACGTTATGACTTATACTTTAGCTAAATTAAAGAAGAAACTAGCTTTACCAAACTCCTTACAAGTTAAATTTCCTCCGGCAGAAATTGAGGCGGATTTAGCTATTCCCTGCTTTAGAGAAGACCCTAAAAAAATAGCTGACAAGATTAAGAGCCTTAAGCTCCCTCTAATTGAAGAAATAAAAATTGAGGGGCGTTATGTTAATCTAATCCTCAATAAAAATCTGCTAGCCAAGCAGGTATTAAATGATATTGAGAAATCGGGTGATAAATATGGCTGGGCTAAGGATGGAAAAAATATTTTAATAGAATACTCTAGCCCTAACATTGCCAAGCCAATGCACATTGGTCACTTGAGAAACAATGTTATCGGTCACTCCCTAGAAAAAATATATGAGGCTAGAGGCAACAAGATAACCACCATCAATCATATTGGTGATTGGGGTACTCAATTTGGAAAGTTGCTTCTTGCTTGGCAAAAATGGGGTCCTCAGCCAATTACTACCGAAAATCTCTATAAACTGTACATCAGAATTAATAAGCAGACTGATAAAAATAAAAAACTAGCGCAAGAAGCTCGCGATACTTTTACTAAACTAGAAAAAGGAGACAAAAAACTATTTAAAATCTGGGAGAGATTCAAAAACCACAGTATTAGAGAATTTAAAAAAATCTATAAAGAGTTTGATATTCATTTTGATCTTTGGTTAGGAGAAAGCTCTTATCAAAAAGCAGCGGAAAAAATCATTAAGGAAGCTCTCAAAAAAGGAGTGGCTAAGAAAGAAAAGGGCGGGGAGATAGTAGTTGATCTAGAAAAACATAAACTCCCTTCCTACATCCTACAAAAAGCTGATGGCTCAACCCTTTATGCTGGTAGGGACCTGGCTGCTGCTAAATGGCGCTTACAAAAATATAAGCCAACTAAGATATTGTACGTTGTTGGTCATGAGCAAGAGTTATACTTCAAGCAAATCTTTAAAACCCTAGAGCTATTAGGCTATGACTCTAGCAAGTTAGAGCATGTAAACTACAACCTTATAACGATCGGCGGGAAAAAGGCCTCTACCAGAGCTGGAAGAACTGTTTTTCTTGATGAGGTTATTAAAGAAGCCCTTCGTCGCACAAAAAATAACAAGATTATTGGTCTTGGAGCAGTGGTTTATAATACTCTCTCTCAAAGACGTAATAGATCAATTAATTTTGATTGGGAAAAAATCCTTAATTTAGAAGGTAATAGCGCTCCATACATACAGTATGGTTATGTTAGAGCACAAAGCATTCTTAAAAAAGCTGGCAAAAAGAAAACTAATGGTAAAATAATAATTGAGACCGAGAGAGAGATTAGGCTCATTAAACTATTAGCTCATTATCCAGAAATAATCAGCCAGGCTCAATTATTAAACGAACCTCACTTGATTGCTAATTATCTCAATGACTTGGTTCAGGAATTTAATCGTTTCTATAACTTTGATCCCGTATTGGCAGCTAATAATCCCTCTAAAATAAAAACCAGACTATTAATCGTCTCTGGGGTTGCTAAAATCATAAAAAATGGTCTAATATTGTTAGGTATTAAGACGCCGAAGAAAATGTAACTATGATTAAATATTTATCCAATATTTTTGGCAAAAAAAAGAAAATTGCCGTTTTGATGGGCGGACCCTCTTCTGAACATGAGGTGTCTTTGTGGAGTGGTAAAATGGTGGTAAAACATCTTGATAGGAGAACTTATCAGGTAGAACCAATTGTTATCACTAAAGACAATGAGTGGCCTATTAAACCAAAAGATTTGGATTGTGATGTGGCTTTTATTGCTATGCACGGTGAATATGGCGAAGATGGTCGTGTTCAATCTTTATTACAAAAGCACAATATTCCTTATACTGGTTCTGATCACAAGGCTAGTAAACTAGCTATGGATAAAGCTCTGACTTCTAAGGCTTTAGAGAAAGTCGGCCTAACCTCTCCTTCTTTTGTCACTTTCAAAAAAGGCAATATGAGAGTTAATTGGAATAATTTATTAAAACTAGGGTTGCCAGTAGTGGTTAAGCCTGTCGATCTCGGATCAAGTGTTGGTACTAGTATTGTAAGAACTATTGGCAAGTTAGCACCAGCCATTAATGACGCTCTTCAACATAGTAATAAGGTAATGATTCAAAAATATATTAAAGGCCGAGAGTTTACTTGTAGTGTTGTAGAACAGAAAGGCCAAGTGGCTGCCCTACCTCCAACAGAAATCATTCCTAAAAAACAAAAGTTTTTTGATTTTAAAGCTAAATATACTCCAGGAGCTTCAAAAGAGATTACCCCTCCTAATCTGCCCAAAGAATTGATTGAGTTGATTCAAGAAAAAGCCGTTCTGGCCCATCAATCGCTTGGCTGTTCTAGTTATTCTAGAGTTGATTTTCTAATGGACAAAGATAATAGAGTTTATTTCCTTGAAGTTAATACTCTTCCTGGATTAACCAAGACTAGCCTTCTACCTCAAGCAGCTAAAAAGGCTGGCATTGATTTCTCAAAACTTCTTGATATCATTATTGGCAATGTCAGAAATTAAATGGAAAGCTCCAGAGTTTGAGTATCGAGAGAAAAATTCTTCTTGGTACTTATCAGCTGCATTAATTGGAGCCTTTATTGTTATTACCGCTCTTTGGCAAAGAAATCTTTTGCTAGCTGTCTTTATGGTGATCGCTACTGTGATGGTTGTCTACTGGGGTAAGCAAAAACCTCGTACAATTAATTACACTCTTACCACCGATCACTTTACAATGAATGATATTGTTTATGATTTAGAAGATTTTTCTGGGTTTCATGTTGACAATCACCTCTTAGTCTTTGAGAATAAGAAACACTTTGATGGCTACATCAAAGCATTCATTAACAGTGATCAAAAAAATGAGATAAGAGAACAGCTGGAGCAAATATTACCAGACTTTGATTACGAAGAATCATTTTCAGAAGTTATCAGCAGAAAAATAGGTTTCTAAGCACCCGTAGTTCAACGGATAGAACATAGGATTGCGGATCCTAAAATCGAGGTTCGATTCCTCGCGGGTGCACCAACATTCAATCTTATAGATTTTTATTGTCAAAAACGATAATTTATATATAATAGAGAGGTATGAAAAAAAAGGAGGTGTTTAAAATAATAGTGGTTGTTTTTTTAATTTTAGTTTTTATTCTTAGCTACACTGTATTTTTCTTTCCTTTTTCTTCTACACCTCAGCCAACTCAAGAAACAGACTTCCAAGGACCTGAGAGTGCGCCAAAAAACTTTAAAGGACCTACTGGTCTCCCTAGCGTTCAGGAGCCAACTGAGGGACCGCCTCAAAGTTAACAGCAGGAGTAGTTCAGTGGTAGAACATCTCGTTGCCAACGAGAAGGTCGCGGGTTCGATCCCCGTCTCCTGCTCAAAATAAAAACCCCTTCATTGAGGGGTTTTTTAATTCTAGTCTACTAAAAATTCTTTCTATCGCTCATGAGATCAAAAACCAAAAAGACTACAGCCGTCATAGTAACGGCCAAAATGATCCATTGGCCTGTCGTCATATTATACTCCTATAATTCAAAGAACTTCCGCTTGCCGATCCGTAGAATCATTCCTTTTCTAATCTGAACTTTAACATCGTATTCTTTTTGAACTTTATCGTCAATCCTAACGCCGCCTTGGGTTACTAAGCGTCGGGCTTCACTTTTACTTTTAATTCCTGCCTTAACTAAAAGATCTACTAAGATAATTTTTTTATTTTTTATTTTTAATTTAGTAATGTCGGTTGGTCGTTCTTTGTTAGAAAAAACTCTAATGAAATTATCTTCAGCTTTTTGAGCTAATTTTTTATTGTGTAAGTCAGTGACAATAGTTTTTGCTAATAATAATTTGTTATTTCTCTGGTTTTTAGAACGTGGCTTTTTAAGATCAGTTAATAGGTCAAAATATTTTGATATTAAAGAGTCAGGAATGGACATGATCTTGCCAAACATATCATTAGGCTTATCACTTAAACCAATGTAGTTACCAAAGCTCTTGCTCATTTTCCGTTTTCCATCAGTTCCTTCCAACAAGGGGAGGGTGAGAACATTCTGTGGTTTCATGCCCGACTTACTCATCAAGTCTCTACCAGCTAAGATGTTTAGTCTTTGGTCTCGTCCACCAATTTCTAGATCAGCCTTGATCATAACCGAGTCATAGGCCTGCATGATTGGATAAATTAATTCATGATAGCCAACTGGCTTACCCTCCTTAATCCTTTTTGAAAAATCCTCCCTTTCTGTTAGCTGTTGAACGGTAAAGGAAGCCATGAGATCTAATAGCTTATTAAAATCTAATTTTTTAAACCACTGGCTATTATATTTAATCTCAACTTTTTTTAAATTAAGGATCTTGCCTGCTTGATCAAGATATTGATGCATGTTTTTCTTGATCTGAGCTACCGTTAAGAATTCACGAGCACCAACTCGATTGGTTGGATCACCAATCATGGCTGTGAAGTCACCTATTATTAAAATCACCTTATGGCCAGCATCTTGAAACTGTTTAAGTTTTCTTAAAACAACAATGTGACCAAGATGAAGGTTTGGAGTGGTAGGATCAATTCCTAGCTTAACCCTAATTTTCTTACCAGACTTAAGTTGTTTTTGTAGATCAGATTTATTAATTATCTCCTCGACACCCCGAGAAAGAAGTTCTTTATTAGAGATAGGCATATGACTATATTTTAGCCCTTACGAACAATCTCGTCTATAAGACCATATTTTTTAGCCTCACTAGCAGAAAGATAAAAGTCTCGATCAGTATCTTTTTCTATCTTAGAAATAGATTGGCCGGTATGATTAACTAAGATTTGATTAAGCTTGTCTTTGATTTTAAGAATGTGTCGCGCTGCAATATCAATATCAACAGCTTGACCCTCAGCTCCACCCATTACTTGGTGTAACATAACCTCAGAGTTAGGAAGAGAGCTTCTCTTACCCTTGGCACCAGAAGCTAGTAAAACGGCTCCCATAGAAGCCGCTAGGCCCACACAAATGGTATGAACATCTGGTCTAACATACTGCATAGTATCGTAGATAGCCATACCAGCAGTAACAGATCCGCCGGGAGTATTAATGTAAAGCTTGATGTCTTTTTTAGGATCTTGATGTTCAAGAAATAATAATTGAGCAATAACTGTGTTAGCTAAAGCATCGGTTACCGGTCCGACCAAAAAAATGATTCTTTCTTTAAGAAGGCGGGAGTAGATGTCATAAGCTCGCTCACCATTAACTGATTTTTCAACAACTGTAGGAATAAGATAGTTTTGGGTTTCTTTTTTCATAATTATTGATTATCAAAAAATTCAAAAACTTTTCGATTTTGTATAACGCCATAAATATAATCATAAAATTTCTGATTATCAAGTGAAATCTTCTCATGATTATATTTTTGAATCTCTTGTTTTAAATCTTCCTCAGTAGGATTCAGGTTTTCTTGTTCAGCAATCTTATAAATAACTAAATGGGATAAAACTCGTTTTCTAGCCGTTGGTTCAAAATCCTTTTTAACTTCTTCTTCAGATTTACCACTATTTTTCCAAGTAGCTTCCGCCTCTTTAACCAAGCCATTAAGAGTACGGTCGATCATAACCTGAGGTGGTTCGATCTGAGAAGACTTAACGACCTCATCAATTATATTAATATGAGCTTTTTCCTTTTCTTTAACCTGTTTTTCTTCAAGAATGCCTTTCTTGATATTTTCTTTTAATTCAGCAACATCTTTAAAGTTCCCTAGGGCTTTAGCAAATTTATCATTTATTTCTGGTAATTTTCTTTCAAAAACTTCTTTAAGATTAACTTTGAAGTCGAGTTTTTTGCCTCTCATTTCTTCCTTCCAATAATCTTCTGGAATTGTTAGCTGAAAAGATTCTTCGTCATCTGCTTTATGATCCAAAATTTTGGCCTCAAAGCCTGGTAGAAACTTTCCTTCTCCTAGAATAAACTGGTCGGAGCTTTTTTCGCCGTTAACTTCATAATCAATCTTAACAACATCACCAGTTTTAGCCTCTCTGCTAACAGCTATAATCTGAGCCCTGGAATTACGTAGCCACTCCAAAGACTTTTTGACATCATCTTCTTCAACTTTAATATCTGATAATTTGCTTTTAACCTCCTTCATCTTACTAGTAGCAATTTTTTTATAGTTACCAAGCTTCACTTCAGGAAAAGTTGTTATAGTTCCCTTGTATTTTAATCCATCAACACTAGAAGTAATCTCGATTTCTGGCTGAGCAATTAAAGTCCAATTATTTTCCTCAACTAAATTGTTCAAACTGGAACGTACCGCCTCTTGAGTAGCAATCTCAAAAACCTTATCTTTATCAATCGCCTTCTCGGCTAACTCTTTAGGGACATTGCCTTTACGAAAACCTTTAAGATCTACTTGTGAGGTAGCTTGATCAGAAGCCTTCTGCCAATATTCCTGAAACTCATCCTTAGTTAGCTCAACACCCAGCTCAATGATTGAGCCAGGTTTTTTGTTAATCGTATGTTTCATATTAGAGTAGCGGAGCGATTATCAGCGCCACAATACTGACAATCTTGATTAGGATATTAAGACTAGGTCCAGAGGTATCTTTAAAAGGATCGCCTACCGTATCACCAACAACAGCTGCTTTGTGAGTAGCAGAACCCTTACCCCCAAGATTTCCTTCTTCGATATATTTTTTGGCATTGTCCCAAGCACCACCAGCATTGGCCATCATAACAGCCATAAGGAAGCCGGTAATAAGTACTCCAACAAGAAGACCTACTAACGCCTCAGCACCTTGATCACCAAAACCAAAGCCAACAGCCACAGGAATAATAACGGCTAGAAGACCGGGTAAGATCATCTCCCAGAGAGCGGCCTCGGTGGCAATAGAAACAACCTTCTTATAATCAGGCTTAGCCTTACCCTCCATCAAACCATCGATCTCTTTAAATTGACGGCGCACCTCATGAACAATCTTCATGGCCGCCCTACCAACCGCCCTCATGGTCATGGCAGAAAACAAAAAGGGCATGGCCCCACCAATAAACAGACCGGCGATCACTACCGGATCACCTAAGTTAACTACTTCTAGACCAACAACTTTGAAAAAGGAGACCAGCAAAGCTAACGATGTCAAAGCAGCAGAGCCGATAGCAAACCCCTTACCGATGGCAGCGGTGGTATTACCAACCGCGTCCAAGGTCTCAGCTGTTTTTCTAACATCAGCCCCCATGCCAGCCATCTCAGCAATACCAGCCGCGTTATCAGCTACCGGACCATAAGTATCTGAGGCCAAAGTAATGCCTAAGGTAGCCAACATACCTACAGCAGCAATAGCAATACCATAAACACCGGCCAACCAAGTAGTTAATAAAATAGTTGTTACCACAATCGCCACTGGCGCAACAGTAGACATCATGCCATAAGAAAGACCGCTAATAATATTGGTAGCTGCACCGGTTTTAGAGGCCTCGGCAATCTCTTGAGTAGGGCGATACTTGCTTGAGGTGTAGTAGTTAGTAATTAAACCAATCATGAGACCAGCGACTAAACCAGTAATAACTGACCAGAAGACATTAAGTGGCTCTCCTTCAATAAATTTATTAGATAAGTAATAAGCACCACCAGCAAAAAGAAGGGCGGCAGTAAAAATACCATTATGCATAGCGGCGCTAATCTTATTAGGATTAGAGGTTCTAACTAAAAAGACACCCACTATACTAGCAGCAATACCTAAGCCAGCCAGCATCAGAGGAAAAACAACCACATTAGCACCAAAAGTTGATATTGCTAATGAACCCAAGATCATAGCAGCAATGAGAGAGCTTACGTATGACTCAAAAAGATCAGCACCCATACCAGCCACATCACCAACATTGTCACCAACGTTGTCAGCGATAACAGCTGGATTGCGAGGGTCATCTTCTGGAATACCTACTTCTACCTTACCCACCAAGTCAGCACCAACGTCAGCAGCTTTGGTAAAAATACCACCACCAACACGAGCAAAAATAGAAATCAAACTAGCACCAAAACCAAGACCCACTATTGAGCTAATGCTACCGGTCACTAGATAGAATCCAGTTACTGATAATAATCCCAAAGCAACCACGAGAAATCCGGTTACCGATCCAGACCTGAAAGCAATAGCTAAAGAAGGACCTATGCCTTTACGAGCCGCTTCTGCTGTACGAGTGTTAGCTCGCACTGCTACGCTCATGCCTATATAGCCGGTAACGGATGAAGCAATTGCTCCTAATAGAAAGCCTCCTGCTGTTAATGAATCAATAAAAGCGTAAATTAAGGCAGCAAGAGCAATAATCACTACCGTCAAGGTACGATATTGTTTGTTTAAATAAGCTTTAGCACCAGCTTTAATAGCATCTCCTATCTCCTGAACCTTCTCGTTGCCAGCTGGCTTACTTAATAACCAATAAGTGGTGTAAATACTGTAAGCAATAGCGGCAATAATCGGAATAAATATTAAATAATTTATTATACTCATATTCTATTCTTTGTTTTTTTCCTTTTCATCCTCTACTTCTTCAGAAGGAGTCTCTTTTTCGGGCTCAATAATCTTTTCCTCTTCTTTTTTATCCTCTACTTCTTCAGAAGGAGTCTCTTTTTCGGGCTCAATAATCTTTTCCTCTTCCTTTTTATCCTCTACTTCTTCAGAAGGAGTCTCTTTTTCGGGCTCAATAATCTTTTCCTCTTCCTTTTTTACTTCCACGCTCTCTTCTGCTGGTCTTTCGTCCACCTCTTCGTCTTTAGCTTCAGAAATTCCACCTTTCTGAACCTCCTCTGGATTACTTTGAGAACGAACATCTATTTTCCATCCGGTTATTTTAGCTGCCAAACGAACATTCTGTCCACCCTTTCCGATAGCCAGACTCAGTTGATCATCAGCCACAAAGGCTTGGGCTTCTCTTTTTGGCAAGATCTCTACCATTTTCACCTTAGCAGGCGACAAAGAGTTAGCGATAAAGGTAGCTGGATCTTCAGACCATTCAATAATATCTAATTTTTCTTGCCCTAATTCATTACTAACAGCCATTACTCTCATTCCTCGTTGACCAACACAAGAGCCAACTGGATCGATACCCTCAACATTAGAGAAAACTGCGAATTTAGTTCGGCTACCAGCCTCCCGAGCAATAGCTTTGATCTCAACAGTCTCATCAGCTATCTCAGGTACCTCCATAGCAAAAAGACGGCTAACAAATTTAGGATGTGATCGAGAAAGAACAATCCCTGGAGTTCGAGAATCCTCCTGGATAGCTAATACATAGAATTTAATCCGATCGCCAGAACGATAATGTTCACCGGGAATAGATTCGTTATAGAACATAATTCCGGTAGCTCGGCCGAGGTCGATGTAAACATTACCTCGCTCGAAACGTTGAACAATGCCGCTAATAATCTCTCCCTCTTTGTCTTTAAATTCTTGTAAGATAGAATCTCTCTCTGCTTCTCTTAGTTTTTGTAAAATAACTTGCTTAGCTGTCTGAGCAGCAATTCTACCAAAATCACTATGAGACTCTAAAGGAAAAGTAATCTCATCATCTACTTTGGCTTCTTTTTTATTTTTTTTAGCTTCTTCTAATAGAATATGACGATCTTCATTATATCGAGGTAGTTTCTCCTCCTCACTTTCTGCCGGAGGTTCCTCCTCTCCTTCAACCGGCTCGCTCATATCAACGGTTGTTTCGTCAACTACTGTTTTAACTTGCCAGAACTTAACATCACCACTCTTATTATCAAATTTAGCCTTAATAATCTCACCTTTTTTTTCATACTCACGCTTATAAGCAGCGGCAATAGAGTCTTCAATCGCTTCGATTACTTTACTAGGATCGATATTTTTTTCCTCAGCAATTTGCTGAACGGCATTGTTGAGAGTTTTTAAATCAAACATATTTTTAGAATTAAAGGCCGCGTAAGCGACCTTTATAGGTGTCTTCATTATATAGAAATAAAATAAATTTGTCAAAAAAAAGAGGGCCGCCTTACAGACGTCCCTATGTGATCAAGTCACAGTAACAACGATGTCGTTTTCTTCAAAAGCCTTCCTTAAAGCCTCAATCTGATCGGTGAAGAGAGCAATGACATTGTCATCGGTCACTCCAACATCACGATCAAATGCGTCCAGCTCTTGAACCTTCGCCAATTCACTCTGCTTGAGAAACCTCACTCCGCCGACTGATTGACCCAACTCAATGTTTTCCAGAAAGTTATAAGGAATTTTGAGAACATAGTTGACCACTACCACTCGATCTGTCTCTTTTCGATTGATGAATCGAATTTCATCAAGATCGGGATTAGTCCACAGTTCTAAAGAGAACGTTTCTCCAAGTTCTTCCTTAGCTTCCCTCAAAATTGCGTCCTGATCGGACTCATTCTTCATTTTGCTGCCATTAACAGTTACTTGGCAGCCACCGGCAAATGACTCAGGGCCTTCCCGTTCATGATTGTAATCACCACGAACCTGAAGAATGGCCGCTAATTCTCCTCCTTTCTCGGCCGGCAACTCCGTCAAACATAATAAACCGACAACCTTCTTCTTCTTTGCAGAAGTCCTTTCTGCTGATGACCTCATGTCATTAATCCTTTCTCGCTCGTTGTCAAAGAAACATAAAATATACTTATTTAAATATTGTAATTTTAGATATGTCTTGTCAAGAGAAGAAGATGCTGATACAAAGAAGATATGAATACTTTAAAGGATTGGATTGATCACAGTCCTGTGGTAAAAAAAGCTTATTATTTTGCTCAGAAAGCTCACTCCGGCCAAAAAAAATCTAATGGCCAACATTTTTTTGATCATGTGGTTAAAACAGCCACCACCTTAGTTGAGTGGCAGTTAGATGGCACTGCCATAGCAGCCGCTTTATTACACGATTTAATTGATTTTACCTCAACTAATATAGAAGAGGTGAAAAATGAATTTGGTGAGGATATATCCTTTCTTGTTAATGGTGTTAGTAATTTGAAGGTGGCAAATTATCGAGGTGAAGAAGTTGAGTTAGAAAATTTAAGAAAATTCGTTTTGGCCACTAGTAAAGATATCCGGGTGCTGCTAATCAAACTAGCTGATCTTTTAGATAATTTAAGATCTATCAGTAACCATTTGACGCCCAGGGAAGAACGCCATTCTATGTTAGCAATCAAGGTATATGCTCCTTTAGCATACCGCTTAGGAATGTTCCGCCTAGCAGGAGAATTAGAAGATTTATCTTTTCCTCACGTCTATCCTCGAGAATACAACTGGCTAATAGATAATATTAAAGAACACTATGCTGAAAGAGAGCGCTACACGCAAATGATCACGCCTCTTATTGAGGAAGAGTTAAGCAAAAATAAAATTAAGCTTGAAAAAATTAACTCTCGAGCAAAACGTTACTACAGCTTATACAAAAAATTGGAAAAGACGGGCATGGATATGGAGAAAATCTATGATTTAGTAGCCATTCGCTGCATCGTCCCTACCGTTGAAGACTGCTACGCAGCCTTGGGTGTTATTCATAAGGCTTGGCAACCAGTGCCTGGCCGAATCAAAGATTATATCGCCTTGCCTAAAGAAAATAATTACAGAAGTTTGCACACAACTATTTATGGTCCTGATAACAAGATAATTGAAATCCAAATTAGGACTCCTGCCATGCACGCCTTGGCAGATAATGGTATTGCTGCTCATTGGTTGTATAAACAGTTTCCTAAAGACAGTTATTTAGGAAAAAGAATCGAGGCAAAAGAGAGTGGGTGGTTCAACCAACTAAAAAATTGGCGTGATAACTTAACTGGTTCAAATAAGTTTATTGAATCATTCAAAATAGATCTCTTGGTTGATAGAACTCTCGTTTTAACCCCTAAAGGAGTGGTGATCGATCTTCCTCAGGACTCCACCCCTGTTGATTTTGCTTATTGTATTCACTCAGAGATTGGACACAGTTGTATAGGATCAAAAATTAATGGTGAGAACAAGCCTCTTAATACCAAGTTAAAGACTGGCGATGTTGTTGAGATTCTGACTCAAAAAAATAAAGGTCCCTCCGAAGCATGGTTGGAGTTTATTAAAACCAATCTAGCCCGTAATCATATTAAATCTAAATTCCGTCAACAAAATAAGAACTTGCTGCCAGAAATAAAAGAAGCTGAGTTCAAGCTGTCTGTTGAGGACCGGATCGGCTTATTAAAAGATATCTCGGAAATAATAGCTCGCTCACATATTAATATTACCGACCACCATGTTTCTGCGGCTGATAGAAAAGGTCGTCTAAAAACTATTAAAATAGTTTGTTCTGTAACTGATAAGAGAAAGATTGAAAAACTGATTACCAAGCTAAAGACTCTCGATAATGTTAAATCAGTTGACTATCGTCTGGTTCGTTAGATGGGGAGAGGATCTTATTGATAATTGACTGAAACTCTTCTGGTGAGAAAAAACTGATCATTATCTTTCCTCCATCAGTTGTTTTTTGTAGAGAGACTTTGGTTCCCAAAACTTCCTGTAGCCGTTCTTCAAAAATAGCAAACTCAGGATTTTGAATTGCTGAAGATCCTTCTCTGTTGTTACTAGCAGATCTTTTAAGATTACCAATACGATTTTTTAATTCACGAACGCTAAGATTATTTCTAGTAATCTCATTAAATAGATTCTGTTGTTGTTGAGAGTTGCTAACAGCTAGTAACAAGCGTCCCTGACTATCACTAATTTGTTTTGTAGCAATAGCGTCTTGAATATAGGAAGGGAGATTGAGAAGACGAAGAATGTTAGAGATGGTTTCTCGACTCTTACCCACCCTGGTCGCCACCTCTCTTTGGGTCAAGCCGAATTCTTCTTGAAGTTTAGCGTACGAACGTGCAGCCTCAATAGGATTAAGATCCGATCGCTGAACATTCTCAACAATGGCTATCTCTAACTTATCCTTTTCATCAGTAATTCTTCTGACAATGGCCGGTACTCTTTCTAGACCAGCTATCTTGGCAGCTTTTAAACGTCGTTCTCCGGCAATCAGTTGATATTCCACCTGAGTTCCCAGATCGGTTTCTATTTCTACTTTAGAAATAATCAATGGTTGAATAACTCCTAATTCTCTAATAGAGGCGGCCAACTCATTGAGTGACTCTTCATTAAAATCTTTTCGAGGTTGATGAGGATTGGGTTTTATTTTATTGATCTCAATCTGGAAAATAGAAGACTCCGAACTAACCGGCGGTTTAGACTGAGGTTTAGGAGCTAGAGTATTATCTGCTTCCTGACTCTTATCAGGAATTAATGATTCAAGACCACGACCGAGCATATTTTTGGTTGGATTGGTTTATTTCTTGGGTAATGATCTCTCGCGCAAGACGTTCGTAAGCTTTAGCACCACCAGATTCAGGGTCATAGAGACAAATCGGCTTGGAGAAACTGGGAGCCTCGGCCAAAGCTACCGCTCGAGGTATTTCAACATCATAAACGTGACCAACAAAATGACGTCTCAACTCTCGAGCTACTTCACGGGAGAGATGCTCCCTATTATCATACATAGTTAACAGAGCTCCAGCAACTTTCAGATTCTTACCTAGATTATGATTGATTAAATCAACCGTCTCCAGGATCTGACCCAAGCCTTCTAGGCCGTAATATTCACACTGAACAGGGATGAGAATTTCTTTAGCTGCCACCAGGCCATTGATAGTTAAGAGGCTAACGCTAGGAGGGAGGTCTATAAGAATATAGTCATATAAATTAACAATGGGTTTCAAAAAATTGCTTAAGTAGTATTCTCTATTAGGTTTATTAAGTAGCTCTACGGTAACACCAGCTAAGTTAGGGTGAGCAGGAATGTAATAGTAGTTGGTAATGGCAGAAGCTTGAGCTAGCTCTAAAGCTAAGCGCTGGCCTAAAACGCCCTCATAAATACTTTTACCCTCACCTTCTTTAATATCAAAACCCAGGCCAGAGCTAGCATTAGCCTGAGGATCAAAATCTACCAAAAGAACCTTCTTGCCATTAATAGCGAGATAAGCTCCTAAGTTAGTAGCGGTAGTAGTTTTTCCTACTCCACCTTTTTGATTACAAACAGCAATAATACGTGTCATCTCTATTTGATTTTACTACTATTTTATGGCATTTTTCAAACACGCCCGGGTGGCGGAATTGGCAGACGCGCGTGACTCAAAATCACGTGAGAGCAATCTCGTGTGGGTTCGACTCCCACCCCGGGCACAATTATTAACTTAAAAAAGTTGTGTTGCATCTTCTTTGCTAATAAAATAAGAGAGATGAAGAAAAAACCTCTTCCTTATTATTTAATAATAGCAATAGTTGTTATTGCCTATCTCATTTTGATTCAAGGATCAGAATCGCCTCAATATATATTTAGTCAGCAGAAGCCTGGGTTATTCGCTCAGAAAGAATCGGCTCCTCCTCAAGAACCTGATAAACAAAGATTCCTTTCACAAAAAAGAGGAGGAGAGATTGTTGTGCCTACCTATAAAGATGAGAGGTACCGTTTTAGTAACCCTAGGCCTTCTGAGGATTTAACCTATGATGGTCTCATAGAATTAATCAAGAAAAATAATGTGCGTAGTTTACCACAGCTATTATCCTTATTGCCTAAAAGCATCAAAAGCCGATATATCCTCATGATCAAATCCAAGAGTGCACAGCTTGCCAGTGAGAAGTATCCTCGGGTAATTTTATTTTCCGAGAAAGCTGATTTATTGATGGCCTTTAGTGGCGATCCCTCTGATATAAATCATGATCTAGAAATTATCTATTTCAATTATGAAACCAACGAATTTGAATTTAGTCTGATTAGTTTTCCCGAAGATTGGAGCGAAGCAATGAAATTCTTAAAAAAACCTTTTGAGATCATGCGGTCTCCCAAAAGCTGTATCAGCTGTCACAAAAGCCCCGGTCGGCCCAATTGGGAATCCTATGATTTTTGGCCAAGCGCGATTGGTGAGAGAGATACTTTCTCAAAATTAGAGGCAAAATATCTTGAAGTTTTTGCCGTAACTAGCAAAAACCATCCATTATATAAACTTTTGGATCACAAAAAAATTGTGGTACCGGATTATATTAGGACCCTCTCATTTGACTTGAGTACTAAGATTGAGATCTTAAATAGAGATCGGATTATAAAATATATCAGGACCAGCAAAGATTATAAAAAATTCAAATATGCCATTCTGGCTTCTTTAATGAATTGTAATGACGCACCACTTGACCACCTTCCCAAATCGGCCTTGCCTCAATCGGCCAATTGGCCAGAACTTTATCGTGACACTCTTAGTCGCTACACCAAAGTATTCCCGCTACATAAAAGATTAGCTGATAATATCCCCAGCGGCTCCATTATAATGTCTAATCTACGCTACCTGTTTGAAACACGGGGCATAAAGATTGATCACTGGTCTACTTCATTTCAGGAAGATTATTTTTTCACTGCTGTTCCAAGTATAGAGTTTAAATCTCTTGCTTCCGAACTTTACATGTCTGATGCTGATTTAAATAAAAAACCTCTTCCTTATTCAGACTTCTCGCGCTTTATGGATCGAGGACAACCTCACCTTGCTCCAGATCCCAAAAAATATCAAAAAATGATTCTCTTCTGTCAGTGGCTGAAAAAGAAAAGTCTAGAATCGTTTAAGTAGCACGCTCTAAAAACACTTTCTCTAAAATATCGCTCTCCAGTAGATTAGTTGTCTGGCCCTCAACTACCACCCCTCCTTTTTGATTACTCTTCAGAATCTTGTTTTAGCTCAATAGCTTTTCCATCAAGAATTATCTTAGGAACATAACCACCTTTCCGATCACCATCCTTGTTTAAGGTAATGGAGCCCGAAGCACCTTGCCAATCTTTGACTGATCTAAACCAACTAGCAATCTTGTTAGCATCATAACCAACTTCTGTAATAGCATCCTTGATCATGAAGACCGTATCATATTCAACTTGAGCATAGCCTTGAAAGGAGAGCTCCTCTTTATATTTAAGCTCATAATTTTTAGCCAGCTGTTCAAATTTCTCATTGCTAACACTAACGCTGAGCTCGGCAGTTAAAGCTCCTTCTAATAGTTCAGAATTTTTTTCTACTATTTCTGCATCATTACCGACCACGTCGGTGACTAGCAATGGTAGCTCCCATTTAAGATCTCTAATCTGCTTAAGAATCATTTCAATGATGACTGCTGTTTCGATATTGATGAAGACAGCATCAGGCTCCTCACTCTTTAATTTGGTAAGGGCAGAACTGAAATCACTGGTATCAACAGGAAACTCTTCCTTAACTACCTCTCCACCCATTGATTCAAAGCTCTTTTTAAAAGCTTCGAAAATACTAAGAGGGTAATCTAACTGTTCTTGGATAAAAGCCACCTTCTTCCATTGCTTGTCTTTGTAAGCAATCTCAGATAAAACAGATCCTTGAATACTATTGCTCGGATAAGTTCTAGCAAAGTACTTGCTGATATTAGTTAGCTCAGCACTACTAGATCCAGGAGAAAGGAGTAATATTTTATTCTCTTCAGCAATGAGTACAGCGGCTAAGGATTCGCTATCACAAAGACCACCAATGACAACCTTAATTTTCTCATTCTTAGCTAGCTTTTTCATGGCGCTAGCAGCATCTTGACCATTACATCCCCCATCTTCATAAGTGACCTCTATTTTTTTATCATCAATACCACCAGCATTGTTGATTTCTTCGAAAGCCATAGAAATAACATTTCTGGCTGACTCACCTCTATCAGACACCTCGCCGGTAAGAGGACCAATAAAACCAATCTGAATAGTGTCGTCTTCGACTGGACGACTGAATAGTTGATAAGCGAACAATAAAATTACGAGGGCAACAACTAACCAGATAATAATTTTTATTATTTTATTCATATCTAAAATAACTTTTTATTAAGATCTTTTTATTTGTCGCCATTATATCAATTGATAATAAAAATTCAAGTTGTGTTTTAAATATAATATTGTATTGAAATAAAAAACTACCCTTCCTCAGGGTAGTTTTTAATAGCAGGGGTGGAAGGAATCGAACCCTCAGTAACGGTTTTGGAGACCGTTGGTTTACCATTAACCGACACCCCCCTTATTTAAGTGCTTGTTTAGATGCTTTTATTTCTGAAATTAGTTCATCCAGTTTTTCTATAACTATATCAGTTGTTATATTATCAATCTGTTTTTGTGCTTCTTCTTTATTATAAAAGCGCGCATTGGATACGTGTAATGCTGCAGATCCTCTGTTAGGGGCTATTACATTTTTATTAAACTTTCCAAAAGGAGCCTGCTCTCTCTCGTTAATTGGCCCAATGATATTTATTGTTGGTATTTTAAATGCTTCAGCAATATATATTGGACCAGTGTCAGCGCTAATGAATAAGCCCACCTTAGAGATAAGTGCTTTTAATTCATCAATAGAAAAAACTTCTAGAGCATTAATAATACTTGTTTTTTTATTTAAGAAAGAAATTGTTTTTTCTACCTCATCCTGATCATTTTTTCCACCAATAATGATTATTTTTGCTTTATACTTTTTATAAATATAATCAATAAGTTGTGCAAATCTTTCAGCATGCCAAATTTTAATTTTATTACCTGCCGAAGGGAAGATTATTATAATAAAATTTGATTCTTTGATGTCATTTTTAAATAAAAAATGTTTAATTTTTTTATCAGCCTCATTAGAAAAAGAAAGGCTTTTTTTTGTGTCCTTAGTAAAAATACCTATTGGCTCAAGCAATCTAAGATATTGTCGGGGGAAATAACTTCCTACAAAAAATTTATTTACAACAACTAGATTAATTAATGCATAATAAATTTTAGTTTGATTAGGACACTCTCCTTTAGTAATAAGGGGGGTTGTAATTAGAGGGATGCCTGACAAAAAAGCGGCGGCTAATGATTTAAAATCAGGACTTGTTAGACAGCTGAAGTCAAAATGTTCTTTTTTTATAGCTCTAATATTTTTAAATAATGATTTATTTAAAATTAAATAACCATCTACAAAATGATTATTCTCTAGGATTTCTTTATTAACAGCTGATCCCATCACATAAACCTTAGTATTTGGATAAATGTTTTTTACGGCTCTGAACAAAGGAGTGGTGCAAATCATATCACCTAATTTAGCAGTTTGAATAATGAGTATCTTTTTAGGGGAAATAACCTTTTTATTAGCTCTACCTCGAAATATAAAATAAAGATAGCAGAGGGAAAGGCTTAAAAATTTTTTAAATTTTGTCAACGTTATTTTCATATCTTAAGATAAGATTATTTTAATTGCCTTAAGTAAATTATCCACTTGATAGCTTGCTTCAACTTTAGAACTTGTGGATGGTTTATTGCTTATTTTAATAGTTTTTAGATTGGCCTCGGCACCAGCTAATATATCAGAATTACTATCACCAATTAACCAGCTTTCGCTAAGATTAATACCAAAATCCTCAACAGCTTGTAAGATCATACCAATTTTAGGCTTTCTACAAGAACAGCTATCTTCTGGTAAATGAGGACAATGGTATATCTGATTAATATTTATTCCTCGTTCCTTTAGGGTTTTAATTAGCCAGTTATTTAAATTTTGAAGATCCTGCTCTGTAAAATATTTTCTGCCTATTCCTGATTGATTAGTAATAATAATTATTTTGTAATCTGTTTCTGATATTTTTTGTAGAGCTTCAAAAGCATAAGGGGTAAATTCAAAATCATCAACCTTGTGAATATAGCCCTGATTATTATGATTGATGACTCCGTCTCTATCTAAGAAGATGGCTTTTGTGGCAGGAATAGAATGGATATTATTTATTTTTTTAATTATGTCAGAAGTAGATATGTTGGATTGATGTTTTAAAACATGTATTTTCCCATTATTTTTTTCAACAACTTCTTTTTCAATAAAAATTTTTGACCAATTAGCAGCATTACAATAAACATTGGGCTTTATTTTTTCTAGGATTGCTTTAGGGTTAACCTCATTAAAACCAACTACATAATCAACGCATTCTAGCGCAGCTATCATTTCCATTCTCTGATTTTCAGGAATTATAGGTCGTCTTGGCCCCTTATATTTTTTAATTGACTGATCACTATTAACTAAAACAATTAAAATATCACCCTTGCCTTTCGCTTCTTGCAATGACTTGATATGACCAATATGCAACATATCAAAACTACCACCGGTTGTAACAATTATTTTATTTTGATTTTTAAGAGCCTCTATTAATGGAAGGAGCTCTTGATGGGATTTAATTTTATTATTCATATTTTTTTAATATGGCTTGTAGTTCTTTTAGATTGGTTGTAGATGTGCCAGATTTTCCAACCACTATTCCAGCAGCATGATTGGCTAAAATAGCAGCTTCTTTTAGAGAAGCTCCCGAGACTAAGGCCAGTGTTACAACAGCAATTACCGTATCACCTGCCCCAGTCACATCAAAAACCTTTTTAGCAAAAGTGGGGATTGATTCTATTTTATTTTGGTCAAAAATTGTCATACCGTACTTTCCTTGAGTAAGCAAAATCTTACAATCAATATGATTCTGTAATAATCGACCAGCTTCTTTAATATCATAAACTCCAGTTATTGCTCTAGCTTCTTCATCATTAGGAGTGATTAAAGTAACGCCTCTAAAATGACTAATGTTTTTAGATTTAATATCACAAGTAATCACCTTGTTATTTAATTTAGCTAATTTGATTAACTCTTCTACAAGGCTTTTTGTCATTACTCCCTTTGCATAATCAGAAATTATAAGACCATCCCAATTTTTTATATTATCTCTAACAAATTTTATTAATTGTACTTCTACCTCCTTTTTAATTGGCGTAATATTTTCTTTATCTATTCTAACAATATGTTGATTTTTAATTATTATTCTAGTTTTAATAGTGGTAGATCTTTCTTTTTCTTTAATAATTCCTGCCGTATTAATATCTTTTTTTTCTAATCTATCAAAAATATCTTGAGCTTCTTTATCAATTCCTACAACACCACATAAGATCACTTTACTTTGAAGATCATTAATATTGTTTGCTACATTAGCCGCTCCACCGAGAGCTAAGTCTTCTTTAGTGACAATCATGACTGGAACTGGAGCTTCTGGTGAAATTCTATGAGAATCTCCTGAAATAAATTTATCCAGCATTAAATCACCAATTACTCCAATTTTTTTATTTTGGAATTTATCAGTAATTTGTAATAATTTTGAATTGATTTGGCTCATAAAAAAAATATAAATTGTGATTAATTAATAAACTAAAACAGACCATTGTCAAGTTATCTTGCCTTCTATTTATATCAATTAATAATAAAAATTCAAGTTGTGTTTTAAATATAATATTGTATTGAAATAAAAAACTACCCTTCCTCAGGGTAGTTTTTAATAGCAGGGGTGGAAGGAATCGAACCCTCAGTAACGGTTTTGGAGACCGTTGGTTTACCATTAACCGACACCCCCTACTTCTTGTACTCATTGTGAATGATATGTTTACGACACCATTTACAATACTTCTTTAATTCCAGCTTTCTTTCGACCGATTTTCTATTCTTAGTGGTGTAATAATTGAAACGAGCGCAATCAGCACACTTCATTCTTATTAAATTTTCTGAATATCTTGATTTTGCCATAATTTAAGGTTGTTGCCTATTATACAGTTTTTTAGTAAAAAAGGCAATTAAACTTGAGCCTACGGTCGGGATCGAACCGACGGCCTTTCCCTTACCATGGGAGTGCTCTACCACTGAGCTACGTAGGCAGTAATTTAGAGTTAAAATACTTACGAACTTCTTGGTCAATATCTCCTGCTCCCATAAAAATCACTACTAGCTTCTCCTGCTTAAACTCTTGTCGTAATTCCTTAATAAGACTAAGGACATCTTCGAAATTTTGCAAGTAGTAAGCGCGTTGTTTCTTCTCTAGACTACTGGCTAGATCCTTAGCTGTTTTACCACCTTTAAGCTCCCGGCCCGCTACTTCATAGGTAGGTAAAATGCCAATAACATCAAAATCTGAGAAGCTTTTTTTAAAATCACCATATAAATTGGTTAATCTTTCAATCTGATGAGGTTGGAAGATAACTACGCTTTTCTTTTTAGGATAAGCCTGTTTAATACCTTTGCCAACAGCCTTTATCTCATTGGGGTGGTGAGCATAGTCATTGATATAGATACAGCGCTTACAAAGTTTTGTTGCTGTCTTAGGAAGAAGAGATTCCATTCGTCGCCAAGAGCCGGCAAACTTTTTAACTGCTGCTCGAGCATCTTTTTTAGAGACGCCTAAGCTTTCAGCTATCTGCCAAGCAGCTTCAGCATTTAACTGATTAAACTCCCCCGGTATTTGCAGGGGCCATTTAGAAAATTGTTTTTTATTATAAAAAAATATTTCTGCGGAGATTCCTTTGATAGCTTGTAAAGAGTTTTTATCTTTAGCGTTAATAAAAACCTTGCCTTGAGGAGCTATATTACCAAGATATTTATTAAAGCTCTTAATAACGCCTTGGAGATTTTTAAAAGTATCGAGGTGTTCTTTATCAACATTGGTTATCGCCACAATTGTTGGCTTATATTGATGAAAAGAGTTGTTCCACTCATCAGCTTCAATAATTAGATAACGACTCTTGCCTAAACGAAAGTTACTACCCTCAAACTCTTTTAAACGAGTCCCTATTATAACGGTAGGATCCAATCCAGCTTCAATCATCATTAATGACAATAGTGCGGTGGTGGTAGATTTACCATGACTACCAGAAATAGCTAACGTAATATATTGCTTGGTTAACTCCCCTAAAGATTCGGCATAAGTTGAGGTTAGAATTTTTAGCTTTTGCGCTTCTTTCAGTTCTGGATTATCTTTTTTAACTGCGGCTGAATAAATGATTCTATCTAAATCGTTTTTAATATTTTTAGACCTCTGTCCAATAAATATATCCATCCCTTCTTTTTTTAAAGACTGCGTAATTTCTGAACTAACTAGATCAGATCCGCTAACTTTATAATTTTGAGAAAGATAGTAACGAGCTAATGAGCTCATTCCTATTCCTCCAATACCAATAAAGTGAATTTTGTTCATAAAATTTTGAGCCACCCGTCGGATTCGAACCGACGACCTGCTGTTTACAAAACAGCTGCTCTGCCGCTGAGCTAGGGTGGCTGATTGCAAGTAATTAATAACACGATTTTAACTATTTGTAAAAGGTTATTGAAATGATTTCCTGTTATCTTTATACTTTTGTTATGACAACAGAAAAACTTAAAAAATATAGGGAGAGTTTAGAGGATAATAAGAAAGAGATTGAGGAGTTGATTACTAAAACTCCTCTTGTCGAAGACATGGGAAGTGATACCGAAGGTGATTCATTTGATCAAGAAGCGGACGAGGCTGAAGCAATGGTTAATAATAACGCTATTAGAACCACTCTTCAGGAAAAGCTGAAAGCGATTGATAGGGCGCTAGAAAAAATTGATCAAGGACTATATGGAAAGTGTGAAAAGTGTGATGATAAAATTGACAAGGAGATAGTAGAAATTGCTCCTGAGTCCCCTGTTTGTAAGAGCTGTAAATAGAAAATAAAATCCCCGCTTGATACGGGGGTTTTTTTTAATTCACAGAAGGAGGATTTTCAATCCATGAATCATATTCATTGTCTTCTTCAACAAACAGGCAAATCACCGGCCCTATTTCAAGACCACCATCATCTGCCTCTATTACTTCAGAGGCAGCGATCTTAATTTTATCTAAGGGAGTGTCTCCGAAGTTATCTTTGATAATCTCAAGTAGATCAGAAACATTTATTCCTTCGTTCTCATTAATATCAGCTTGGATAAAAACGACGTAATTGTCACAAAGATCATCTAGGCCTAGATTTTTGAAGGCTTTTAAGAGCTCTTCTCTGCTTAAAGAGTTGTTAGGTAACATTGCTTCTCCTTGATAAGCAATTATCAAATTTGAAAGTACTCCATTAACCTTATATAAAACTTGCTAATAAAACAACCTTGTTTTTTATTTGAAATCTATAAGGTATAATCATAGTTGTACTGTTAAACATTTATATTAAAGAATAATGAAGCTGACCAACGATTATATAAGAGGATTAGTAGAAGGAAGGGGGTCTTTTACTTTTTCTACAAATAACACTAGAAAAGTTCCGGCTTTTGTCATAGTGATGCACGAAAGAGACAAAATGTTATTAGAAAAAGTTAGGGATCACTTAGGACTTAAGAATAAAATTTATGTATATGGTCCTTATGGAAATGATGGAGCAAATAGGGGTAAAAATACTAGATTAATAGTAAGAGAATTCGGTCCCATGAAAAATGTTATTATTCCTTTTTTTTATAAAAGATTAGTAGGAAATAAAAGAAAGCAATTTGAAGAGTGGCTGGAAAAGATAGGCAGTGATCCACTAGTACCTGAAAGCTATAAACTATACTATAAGCTCTATAAGTCGGGATATTGGGATAAAAATCTAAAATTTTTAAATTAATTTAAAATTTACGCAACCGTGCGTAATGTCTACCACGAAAAATCACTGTTTTTGGCAAAATCGCCAATTCGTTTAGGTTTTATAGGCGTATCGGGTTCTCAAAAAAAGCTTGAAAAAAGACCCATGTTTGACATTAAAAATTGATATTTGTCAATTTTTAAAAACCCGGTAGTGCGATGAAATCTGCCATATTTGCAAAAATAGGGGGTGTCTACCATCTGTCTACCAAGTGTCTACCATTTGGCTGTGGTAGACGATTCCAATAAAAAAGCGCCCGCTGTTAAGCGGGCGCGAGAGAACTGCAATGTAACAGAACTTTTTTAATTCAGCTTGCCAGACTCTGAAAGTAATCTGTTAAAGCCTCAACTTCTTCGCTAAATTCATCTTCCATTATCTGATGATTCTTAACCATGATCCAAATGTCATGATTGTAGAAACCATTCCTACTTGGCACCCTAACAAACCTGAACAGGCTCATCATGACTGCGTCCAAGCGATTGTCAACATCTCCTACCCACATCCTCCTATTGAGCGTATCGAGATGAAGAACAATCTTGCCCTGATCTACATCCAACACTAGAGCTTTTCCTCCAGGGATCAGAGCACTTTTTTGAGATTCCGTTCTAGTCAACATCCTGGGCAGATCTCCTTCCTTGTAAAGAACTAAAAAACACCCCCGTCAACACCGACAAAGATGCCTATCTATTATAAAACAATGATTTTTAATGTCAAGTTTGTTTGTAATTATAAATAATAAAATAGTATATACCACAGTATATACTATAGACGATACTATTTTTTAGTTGTGGGCGCTGAGGGTATCGAACCCCCGACCTACTCGGTGTAAACGAGTCGCTCTACCACTGAGCTAAGCGCCCTGTGGGCCCGCCTGGATTCGAACCAGGAACCACCAAGGTATAAGCTTGGCGCTCTGCCGTTGAGCTACAGGCCCTTGCGGCATTTATTATACCACAAGCTTCTTTAATTGGAAGGGTTCTAATATGCCATAAAACTCTTCTTGTTCAAGCACTTCCTTCTGAAGAAGGGCATCCGTAATAGCTTGAAGAACATCTTTACGCTCTTCCAAAATCTTCTTGGCAGTTTCGTAAGCCCGATTGATAAAGGTTCTAACCTCTGCATCAATCTTGGCCGCCACATCTTCGGAATAGTTTTTCTCAGACATTATATCCCTACCTAAGAAAACCATATCTTGGTCTCCACCATAGGATATAGGACCTAGCTTTTCACTCATACCATATTTAGTAACTAGTTTTCGAGCCAAGCTAGAAGCCTGCTTAAGGTCGTTGGAAGCACCAGTGCTCATTTCACCAAAGATGATCTCTTCAGCGGCATAACCACCCATCATGGTAGCTAAATCGGTTAAGAACTGAGAGCGGGTTTTAAGACTAGTTTCCTCGGTAGGTAGTTTAAGGGTGTAACCACCAGCAAAACCACGGCTGATAATAGATATCTTATGAACTGGATCTGAGTTTTCTAAGCTAGCGGCCACCAAAGCATGTCCAGCTTCGTGATAGGCGGTGATTTTACGCTCCTTATCAGTAATAACTCGGCTACGACGCTCTGGACCTAACAAAACCTTTTCTACTGACTCAAGAAAGTCCTGTTCAGAAACAACTTTTTTATCATTACGAGCAGCTAGAATAGCCGCTTCATTAACCAAATTAGCTAGATCAGCACCAGAAAAACCTGGTGTTCTGATAGCAATCTTCTTAACATCAACACTTTCTTCAACCGGCTTGTCTTGCATGTGAATTTTCAAGATAGCCTGACGATCTCTAATGTCAGGAAGGTCTAATACTACTTGTCGGTCAAAACGACCGGGACGTAAGAGAGCCTTATCAAGAATATCTGGTCGGTTGGTAGCGGCAATAACAATAACCTGAGTATCTCTTTCAAAACCATCTAGCTCAACCAGGATTTGGTTAAGGGTTTGTTCTCTTTCATCATGACCACCTCCCAAACCAGCTCCTCGCTGACGACCGATGGCATCAATCTCATCAATAAAGAGAATAGCAGGAGCAGCTTTCTTGGCGGTAGCAAAGGCATCACGAGTTCGAGAAGCACCAACACCAACAAACATCTCAACAAACTCTGAAGCAGAGATGGAGAAGAAAGGTACGTTACTCTCACCAGCAACGGCTCTAGCTAACAGAGTCTTACCAGTTCCTGGAGAACCCATTAATAGAACTCCTCTAGGAATCTTGGCGCCAATATCTAAGAACTTTTTTGGACTCTTTAAGAACTGAACTATTTCTAGTAACTCTTGTTTAGCTTCTTCTAAACCAGCTACATCTTTAAAAGTAATTCTATCCTTTTTTTGTGGAGCAAAAAGACGAATGTTAGCCTTACCAAAAGTGAAGGCTTGAGAAGCTCCCTGTTTAGCATTCTTAAAGACTAACCAGAAGACAAAAAGAATGATGAGGATAGGCAAGAGAGAGGGGATAAGAATACTCGCCCAGAATTTGAAACCAGACTCATCCTTAATTTCTAAAGAGATACCACCTAATTGACTGGCCTCAACGCCATAGTTCTTTAAGGTTTCACTCAAGCCTAAGCCGGCCTCCTTACGAGCCACCGCTTTTTCACCATCTTTGAGCTCGATCTCTAGACTTTCACCAGCAACGATGATCTTAGAGACCTCTTGTTCACTAATTTTAGTCACCAGCTCATCTAAAGTTAGAGAAGTTGGTTTAGTAAACGAACCAGAGACTGCGGAAAAGGCTATCGCAACCACTAAAAGAGTGGCGATTGCCCAAACAATATTCTTATACAACATTTTCATAGTAATATATAATACGATTAAATTGGTATTTAGTCAACTACTACCATATATATGATAGACTTATAGTATGACTATTAACCAATTACTGCAAGAATATTTGGATTATATAGAGATTGAGCGCGGGCGCTCACCTAAAACTCGTAACAATTATGAGCAGTATCTTAAAACCTTCTTTAAATTTGCCAAAATCAATAGCTACCAGGACATTACTTTAGATAATATAAAAAAATTCCGGCTTCACTTAGCTAGAACTAACTTAAAGAAAGTAACTCAAAGCTACTATATTATAGCATTACGTAACTTTCTTAAGTATTTAGTTAAAAAAGACTATGAAGCCATCTCGCCAGATAAAGTTGAATTGCCTAAAATCCCTCAGCGACAGATAGAGATAATTGATAGTAGTGATTTAGAAAGATTAATGAGTGCTCCTGAAGGTACTGATTTAAAAAGTTTGCGCGATAAAGCTATTTTAGAGACATTATTTTCTACCGGTCTTCGTCTATCAGAGCTTTGCGCTCTTGATCGTTATATTGATTTAGAAAAAAAGGAGGTGACGGTAAGGGGAAAGGGTGAGAAACTACGCCTCGTCTTCATTTCTAATAAAGCTAAAGAAGCTATAGAAAGTTATTTGGACAAGAGAGGTGATACTTTGGAAGCTTTATTCATTAGTTTAATGCGAGAAAAGGTTATTGGCAGGATCACCCCTCGTTCAGTACAAAGATTAATAAATTTTTATGCTCGTAAAGCAGGCATTGTTCAAAAAAAAGTTTCTCCTCATACATTGCGTCATCAATTTGCTACTGATCTTTTAATGAATGGGGCTGATATAAGATCGGTTCAAGAAATGTTGGGTCACAGTAATATTTCAACTACTCAAGTCTATACCCACATCACTAACAAGCAATTAAAAGAAGTTCACAAAATCTTTCATGATAAGAAAGAGTAATATATAATAAAATTATGTTTTCCTTCTTCAAAGACAAAGAGTTCTGGAAAGTTTTTGCATTCTTTGCGCCTTTTTATTATTTTAGTTTTGTCTTTATTATACTTTTCCTTGATGTCTTTGGTCTATATACTCTTGAGAAATTATTAAGTACTCCTCCTGGCTGGGAATACTTGAATGGCTTCCATATAATTTTATTTCTTATATTTTTTATCTCTTACAAAGCCAGAAAAATTTATCTATCGAATATCAAACCCTCAGCTTTTCAGACTTTCAAAAAGATATTTGTTCCAGCCTTAATAGCTACTCTTATAATTCTGGCTTTCTATGTAGTATTTTCTTACGTTGGCTGCCCTAGTTATGGTGGTAAGTTTTGCGCGGCGGCTGGTTGGTTATTACCCGGTGGTTTAATTTCAACAATTGATTTTGCAAAAACTTTATTGCCGTTAATAATTGTCTATCCACTTCTGGCGACCTTGGTTATCAAAACAAAAAAGACCGGCAAAGTTTACAGAATTCTCTTCTGGTTGATTGCCGCTATTCTATATGCTTGGATTCCTTTTGCCTATTTCAACATGTCAGGCATGTATAACTAATTGTGGGCGAGGGGAGAGTCGAACTCCCACGAGCGTAAGCTCAATAGGTCCTAAACCTATCGCGTCTGCCAATTCCGCCACTCGCCCTTTACACATTACTAGTTTTATCATATAATATCACAAATCAGAACTTTGACAAGTGTCTTTATTTAGGAGAACTACCTTAGTCAAGCGTAGTCCTCACAGAAAAGAAAGGGGCTGGGAGAGAGCTCTCAGAAAAAAGAAGCGAAAAGAAAAGCGTAGACAGAACCGAGAAACAAAGAAAAAAGATAATAAGGAGACTGATGATGAGTGAGAGAAATGAGATTAAAGACCGCTATCGATTAAGAACCTGGTTGTTAGATAACTTTTTGAAAGTTTTATTGATTGCTGTCATGTCAGGTCTTGGCTTGTCGGCATATTATGTCTCTCAAAAAGGGATTGGTTTGTTTGGGATAGCCTCACCTTGGATGGCGTGGAGTATGTTGATGCTCTTTATCGTCAAAAATTCGGTCGTTAAAGTACCAGCTATTCATTTTGGTGAATATCGGGTCTTTGGTGAGCGAAATGGTAATAATGTTGGCGAGGGCCTTCATTGGTGCTGGCTATGGCAACGAATTCATCTTCATGATGCTTCTGTAAAGAGTATAGACTTAGATGAAAGCTTCACTACTTTAGATGAAATAGAAGCTAAGTTGAAAGGATCTACTCAATACAGAACGAATGATCGTCGCGTGTCCAAGTTTGCCGAATTATCCGATGACACTATCGAAAAAGGTTTGAAAGATGTGATCTGTGGTGAGATTGGTATCATTGCTGGTCACAACGACTATCATATATTTATTACTGATCGTGAAATCGTGCAATTGATTATCAATTGCGTTCTGTGTCTTGATAAGGTTCCTCATCATGACCTTACCGAGCTCAAGGGAGAGTCGGCAAGTGAGGGAGATGCCTTTGTTGCAAAGATCGACGCTTACAATGATGGCTGCGATGAAGATGATCCGCTGATTAAGCTGGATGGTGATAGCGTTGAACCAGAATCCAGAATCGTTTTTTACAAGCTCTTTGCTAAGGAAATAAAAAAAATTCTTAAGAAAGAGGTTGTTAATAAGAGCAAGAATTCTCGGATTGAGGAAAAATATGCTATCGACATCGAGCATTTTGGCCTAGCCGATGTTACGTGGACTGATGAGTTTAAAAAGTCATTGGAACAAAGACGAAAAGCCGAGAAGGAGTCCGAAGCTGTTATTAACATAACTAGGGAGTTGGGTAAAGAATTTAAGGATATTAATCAAAGCACCGCTCTTCATGCTTCGCTGGCTTTGACCGGCAAGACTAGTCATCAAACAGTAGCAGTTGAAGGGGAGTCGGGAGGAGTAATGCCTATTATTCGACCCAATGATCCAAGACAGACTGCTGCTGGTGATTCTAATTGACAAAAATAGCAAAACATGCTATATTAAGGGCAGTACTTAAACAGTTCTGTCCTTTTTTATTAGAAAGGAGGCTGTCATGGCCGACGACAAAAAGGATGAAAAGAAGAATAACACTGCTCTTGGTGGAATAGTAACAGGTTCCAGATGGGCCCTTTACACGTTTCTGTTTCTTTGCTTGTTCTTTATAGTTGGTCCCCATCTTTCCGATATCTGGGGAGGTGTCACTGGCTTCTTTAAGTCAGGGAGCCAACAAGCTCAAGCCGCGCCAATCACATCCTCTCCCACTCCAGATTATTCAACTAATCAGGAGCCACGAGAGAAGGTGATCTGGATCGGAGCAGAAACGCAGCCAACGACTACCAGAGTGACGTTAAATCGTCATGAGTGGTCGGAGAGAATTGAATTTTTCCCTGGCGCCAATTCTGAAGCTTGGATCATACCCCCAAAGGATGGTGAAGTAGAGATCCTAGATGAAAGTCTAGATCTAGTACTCCGACTTCGATGGGAAGATCTGCGTTCCGGGAATGATGTTCCGCTTGGAGTTCTTCTGTCTTTCCGTTTACGCGGAGAGGGAGTTGCAACGGTTCAAACAAGACCAATGCAACGAACGCCACGACGGTAAAGCAATGCCATGATGGCAAAGCAAAGCCCCTGCTGTAATAGCAGGGGCTTTTTTACATTTACATTAAAGACATTACCCTCATTGAACTTGTAGAAATTGTTCGAGAATAGGTCTGACTGAGTAGGCTAGAAGTACAATCGCTATGCCAATAGCTGAATAAAGCAAAGCTTTTTTAGCTTTTCCAACCTTATCTTCATCTCCTCCAGAAGTGATGTAGAGAAAGGCTGCATATAATACCAATACAACAGCTAGAACTAGAAGAAGGTTTTGGAACCAGGTGATAGCAGTAGTCAGTGCAGTGATAACACCCTCAACGCTCTGGATACGAGAAACTGATTGCCCCCCCGTAGCGCCTGTGCCTGGTCTAACTAATTGAGCGAATGATAATAAGGGCAAAGAGGCTGCTGTAATAATAGACCACTTTCTTAATTTATTCATTAATTTAATACAATCGGAGTTCTTTAACGACCTTATGTTATCATTTTAACTGATTAATAGTTTTCAACAATCATTATCCTGTTAATAACTGTTGAATAATTTTAGTAATTCCACTTGCCAAAAGCAGAATGCCATAACCAACAACGGCCCATAAAATAGTTTGACGAGCCTTAATAACTTTATCTGGATTGCCGCCAGAGACTATAAACTGATAAGCGGCCCAAAGAATCATTATCACCACTACCGGAGCAGCTAGAACAAGCAAGCCATAAATAACTCTATCGAGAATAAATTGTAAATTACCATAACCTCCTAAAGGACTAAAAATTATATCACCACCCCTACCACTCGTATAACCACCGCTGGGTGGAGTAACGTAACCGCCAGCAGGCGGGGTAATATAACCACCAGCAGGTGGCGGTCCGGCGCCACTGGGATCTCTGGTAATAAAACCTCCTTGGGCAAAAGCTATTTGAACTTGAAGAAGTTTTAATAAGATTCCTTCCATTATATTAATTATATCAGATTACTATAATAAGTACCTATCTTTCTGGAAGACCTTCCAAGACTGATTCTGAGAAACCATATTTTGAGCCTCTTCTCTAGTTTTAGGACGTATACTTGTACTTGGAGGAGCATTAAGTTGAGTACAGCGAATAACATGCCAGGGTAGAGGAGAGCCATAAAATTTATCACTACCAGTAATAATAAGAAAAACAGTGCTTATTATCACCCAAGCTCCTATAACAACAGCCAGACCCACAACAGCCGCTTGAATCATTTTTTTGCCACTAGATAACCTCTCGGGTGAACCACCGGCCGTAATGATGATGAAAGCGCCGCCGATAATAAAAAGAACGGCTAAGATAGGAGCTATTCCAGCTAAAAATTTAACTATATTATCAAGTAATCTTATTAGATCACAAAAGGTACACATTCTTTCCGTGCCTTGAGAAAGAAAATCACCAGTACATTGAGGCATTATTTGTGTTAAAAATTGAGGCATTATAAAAATTATTAACGAGACATCAGTTGAGTAATTTCTGATTCAGCTTGTCGCAAAGCCTGATCGGTTCTTAGTCTTCCCTCCATTACTGACTCGATCATCTTAGAAAATGAGACCTCGATCGCTCTATTATCTATCTGAGACCAGGAGCGAGCGGTTAAAGCCTGCTTAGCAAAAACGCCCAGTTCGGGATCATTAAGCTTTTCCTTAATAATGGAACGGAGAGCTGGTGGAGTGCCGGTATTGGCTAGATAAATGTTAGAAGCTTGGGGATTGGTAGTGAGATGGATAATAAATTCCCAAGCAGCTTGAGGATTAGGAGAAGAGTTGGAAACTGCTAGACCATAATAATTGGCATAACTGACTTCTGGACCGGGGGTAGCTGGCTGTGGAGCATTAGCCACACCAAAACTCAAGAAGGGAGAGCGCTGTTGGATATCAAAAGTTTGAGCTCTATAATGAAGCATCATTGGCAACCTGCCTTCAGCAAACAAATCAGTAGAAAGAGGCTGGAACTTGTTCCAAGTATAAAAATCATCATTAGGATTACTAAACCTTAGATAATAGTTGAAGGTCTGTAAGCCTCGACCGGCAAAGTTGGCTCGTGTAAATTGATCATTTACCATTGGATTACCAGTTTGTAGGAAAAGTAAGTTTAATATATCAGTAGCTCTACTGATATTAATAGAAGATCCGCCAATAGCTGCTCCTGGACGTAATAGATTACCAGCCCTATCTTTTTGACGAGTTTTTAAGACGATTTCCTGAAATTCTAACCAAGTACGAGGAGGAATAGCAATACTCTCAGAATCAAAAATATCTTTGTTATAGTAGAGAGCTAAAGTATCTATATATAAAGGTAGGGAGAAGATAACACCGCTTGGAGCAAAATCCTGTCTAACAACAGTGGGAAAAAGCCTGTCTAAATCATTAACATTAAATTGTTCAGTGCTAACAGGAGTGATTTTATCAAAATGTTTTGGTAACCAGGTGTTGTGAAACATAAAAACATCTGGACCAGTACCAGCCGCTAAACTGTTAACCAAAATGTCTTCATAATTGTTGTAGTCGATTTGTTGATACTTAACCTTTATATGAGGAAACTCCTTATTAAAGTTTTTAATGATTGGTGAAAAGATCCGGCGATCTTCAAATCCTATCATATTAAGAGTCAATTTTTTTTGATCTTCTTTGAAAATACCTGGGATGATTCCGATAAAGGCAAAAACCAAAACAACAACTAGTAACAGGCCTAGGCTAACTATTATTATTTGATTGCGAGATAAATTTAGAGGCATATTGCACCGATGATTTTATCACCGGCCCGTAAGCTCATGATCTTAACCCCTTGAGTAGCACGACTAGCAGAACGAATAGAACTAATCTTTGTTCTAATCATTTGACCCTTTGCGGATAAGACGAAGAGGTCTTCTTGACCATTGATTAAGTGAGCTGAAATTAACTGGCCGGTCTTACTAGTTATTTTAGCAGTTTTTATACCAAGACCGCTACGCTTCTGTGTCTTATACTGTGCAATACTCGTTTGCTTGCCATAACCTTTGTCCATAACTACTAACAATTTACCTTCTTTAGCTTGCTCATTATTAATAACATTAAGGGAACTAACCTCGTCTTCTTTTTTAAGTCGAAGAGCAGCCACACCAGCAGCGGTTCTACCCATCGCTCTTACTTGAGATTCTTTAAAACGAATAGCCTGACCCTGCCTAGTGGTTAAAATAACGTTGTCTTTTCCAGAAGAGAGACGAACCCAACCTAATAGGTCGTCTTTCTTTAAAGTAATGGCGATGATTCCTGTACGCCTTACCTTATCAAAGTCTTTGATAGAAGTTTTCTTAATCACACCGTTTTTGGTAGCCATGATTAGATAGCCATCAGACTTGTCTTTATAAGTGACCATTGCACTTACTTTCTCATTAGCCGGGATTTCTAAGAAATTTTGGATCAATCTTCCTTTAGCAGTTCGACTAGAGGAAACAATCTCCCAAACCTTGGTTTGAAAAACACGGCCCTTGTCTGTAAAGAAGAGGATGTTGTCATGAGTGTTGGCAATAAGCAGATGTTCTATAAAGTCTTCCTCAGCTACATCAGAACCAATCAATCCTTTACCACCTCGATGCTGAGCTTTGTATACGGTTGGAGAAACTCTCTTAATGTAGCTGCCACGAGAGCGGGTAATAATAGTTTCTTCGGATCTAATGAGATCAGCGTCACCTAAAAATTTTAAACCGGTAGCAACAACCCTGGTTCTTCGCTCACCACCAAACTTTTTCTTTAGTTCTTTCAGATCATCTTTAATAATCTTAAGAATTTTTTTAGGATCCCTAAGAATAAGCTCCAACTCTTTGATCAAGACTTTCTTTTCTTTTAACTCATCATTAATTTTTTTGTTCTCAAGAGCAGCCAAGCTTTGCAATCTCATATCAAGAATAGCATTGGTTTGGATATCAGAGAATTTGAACTTAGCAATCAAGTTCTTGTGGGCATCATCTCTATTTTTAGACTTCTTGATGGTAGCAATAACTTTATCAATCACTGCTAGAGCCTTGGAAAGACCTTCTAAGATGTGAGCTCTTTCTTGAGCCTTACGAAGATTAAACTCTGTTCGTCTACGAATAACTATCTGACGATGCTCTAGATAATATTTAAGAATATCGATCACTGACATGACTTGTGGCTGCAAACCATTAGCCAAAGCAATCATATTAAGATGAAAATCTTTTTGTAGTTCAGTAAATTTGAATAGTTGGTTAAGTACTCGTTGGGGGATAGTGTCTTTTTTAAGTTCAATGACAATACTTAAGCCATCCTTATCTGACTCGTTACGAACATCTCTAATGCCATCAATCCTTTTTTCCATTACTAAGTTAGCAATCTTAACCAACAGGTCGGAAACGTTAACCTGATAAGGAACTTCGGTAATTTCAATACGATCCTCCTTGATATCAGTCTTGGCTCTGCAAGTAATACCCCCTCGACCGGTAAGATAGGCGGCAGTGATAGCTTTTTTATCATAAATAATACCCCCGGTTGGAAAGTCGGGTCCTTTAATAAAATTCATTAAATCTTCACCAGTAGCTTTTGGCTTTTCAATCAGATGAATAATCGCATCTGCCACTTCATCTAAGTTATGTGGTGGAATATTGGTGGCCATACCAACAGCAATACCCATGGCACCATTTAATAGCAGGTGCGGTAGTCTGGCTGGTAGACAGATTGGCTCCTTCCGACTGGCATCGTAGTTTTCTTGCCAATCAACAGTATCTTTTTCAACATCAAATAATAGCTCTTCAGAAACTTTAGCCATCCTGCACTCGGTATAACGCATAGCGGCTTGGGAATCGCCCTCAATAGAACCCCAGTTGCCCTGACCATTAATAAGAGGGTAACGGAGAGAAAAATCTTGAGCCATTCGAGCCATCGCATCATAAATAGAGCTATCGCCATGAGGGTGATAACGTCCTAGAACCTCACCCACGACATTAGCTGATTTTCTTAACTTAGCACTGGAACTCAAACCACTATTCCACATAGCCCAAAGAATACGCCGTTGAACCGGCTTAAGACCATCACGCACATCGGGCAAAGCTCGAGAAACGATAACCGACATCGCGTAGTCTAAATAAGATTCACGTAATTCCTCAGTGATCTCTATATCTTCAATTTTTGCTTTTTTTATTTCTTTTTCCTTGGCCATATTATGGTAGAGGTCTGTTAGGTAGCGGTTTTATCTCTTGATAGATAAAATTGTGATCTTCTTTATTGATTGAAAACTTATTTTCAGACTTAGCTTTGTCACTAAAATAAACATAGCTGTTGGCTAATCCAGTAGTTGTCTTGTCACTAACCACTGATATGCCAGTAGAAAATATTTTTAAGAATCCTGGCCTTTTGTCCCTTAAAGGATTGGCGGCTATCACGCTAACGGTGGTGAAGTTAAGATACACTGCCCAGAGGCCAATAATAATAATCGAGCTAATGCTGGAAAAAATAATTAACCATCTTTTTTTTGTATCTTCGTCAGATTTCTGGATTCTAGCAATAAAGCTCTTTATGTCTTTACTCATTTCAATTGAACAAGTTGCATTTCTTGACTATCTAAATCTTTGCTTTTTAAAGTGATCTTATCCTGCTTACTAGCTTTCAAACCTAACTCCTTGCCAATCTCTTCAGCCTTACCACTAATCACTATTACCATCTTCGGCTCTATCTGTCTGATCACCTTAGCCATCTCACTATTACCGTCAACAAATAATATATCAATACTAACCAACTCTTCAGAATGATGTTCTCCCAAGAAGCCTAATGAGATACCTTCGGCCTTGAGTTGATAGATAAAAGGATGAAAGCCCTTAATCTCAACTCCTTGAATCTCATACTCACCCGGACCCTTAATCAAGTGGTCAGCGGTTACATCGGTCTCTTTAGAGGTTGTTTTTATAAAGATATCTGCTTTGTTACGAGCCGAAACCTTATCTTTATATGGTTCGACTATAATTGTAGTTTCAGAGGTTTGAATTCTAACTCCTCCTTCACCAAGAGAGTTGATAATCATAATTAATTTATGCTTTATTCTAGCACTTTTTTTGATGGAAAACAAGTTGCTTTTTTTATTGATTTGTTCTATTATATATAGACTCTCTCTTTGAGAGCTTACAGTACTTTATAGAAGAAAGGATTCATGAATGTCAGAACGGAAATCGCCATCACCAGAAGAAATCCGGAGGATTTGTTCTGAAATCAGGGCTGAATGGAGCCCAGCTAAAAAGAAGCAACGGAATCAGTTTCCTGACCTAGGGCCATGGGAACCACCTGTTATTTCAATGTCCCTTTCATACAATAGAAAAAATGGGAAGATGTTGGAAGAGGTTTAAGGTGAACTTAAATTGAAACCAAAAAGACCTGGAAACGGGTCTTTATTTTATTATTTAGATAAAAACTTGCTTTTTTTAAGTAAAACCACTATAGTTTTTATATATTTTCTGATCGTTATGTCAATTAACATTTCTAAAAAAGCCAGGTCTCCACTGGCTAATATTTTAAAGAATGATCCAACAGCTATTGCTGTCTTGAAGCAAAATGAATTGGTAGAGGCAACTTTTATTGGTAAAACCAATAAAGCTGCTTTTTTTGATCTTGGTCGTCGTGGTACTGGTATTATTTATGGCTTAGAGCTTATCAATGCTCAAGACACTATTAAAGAATTGGAACAAGGTGGTACCACCCTGGCTAAAGTGGTGGAGGTGGAAAATGATGAAGGCTACGCTGAACTCTCTTTGAGAGAAACCCACAAACAAAAAGCTTGGGAGGAGATGAAAGGGCTTAAAGATAGTGAAGAGACTGTTGAGGTCAAAATGGATATGGCTAATTCTGGTGGCTTAGTAGGAGATATTAATAACCTAAAGGCCTTTTTACCAGTCTCTCAGCTCAGTCCTGAAAACTATCCTCAGGTCAGTGATGGCGATCGATCAAAAATCCAAGAGGAATTAGAAAAACTAGTTGGTGAAACTTTGAAGGTCAAGGTTATCGATGTTAATTCTCGTACCAACAAGCTGATCATTTCTGAAAAAGCTTTAACAACAGAGAATATAAAAGCGAAGTTGGTTAACTATAAAGAGAATGATGTTATTGATGGCATTATCACTGGTGTAGCTAGCTTCGGAGTTTTCATGAAGTTTGCTGATGATCCAGACATTGAAGGTCTGATTCATATTTCTGAGCTTGACCATCGTTTGATTGAAAATCCGAAAGAGATTATCAAAATTAATGATGTGGTTAAGGCAAAGATTGTGGAGATCAAAGATGGTCGCGTTTCTCTTTCACTCAAAGCTTTGAAAGAAAATCCTTGGGATGAGGTAGAAAAAAACTATAAAGCTGGTCAGGATGTTAATGGCCGGGTTGGTCGCTTCAATCCTTTTGGTGCTTTTATCAGCTTAGATCAAAATATTCAGGGACTAATTCACGTTTCTGAATTTGGCAGTGTTGAAGAGATGAAAAATCAATTAAAAGTCGATGAAGAATATAATTTCACTATTGAATTAATAAAACCTGAAGAGAAAAGAATTTTTCTTAAGTTAAAAAAATAAAAAGTATGCTTACACCCCGTAAAAAGAAGAATATTATAAAAGAGCATGGTACTCATGAAACCGATACCGGCTCAGCTAAGATTCAGATTAGTTTGTTAACTAAACAAATCGAAGAATTAGTTTCTCATTTAAAAAAACATCCTAAAGATGTTCACTCTCGCCGAGGCTTATTGAAAATGGTTGGTAAGCGTCGTCGTTTACTTCGCTATCTAGCAAGGACTGATAGCAAGGCGCATAGTTCTTTGGTGAAAAAATTAGATTTATAAACCATGATTAGGAATAAAGAGCAGCGGGTAGGTATTTTTATTGATATTCAAAATTTATACCACTCATCTAAGAATCTCTTTCAAGCTCGAGTTAACTACAAAGAGCTAATGAAAGAGTTAATTGCTGGCAGAAAATTAATTCGTGCCATTGGTTATGTCGTTAAAACAGAAAGTACTGCCGGAGAATCTTCTTTCTTTGATGCCTTGGAGAAAAATGGTATCGAATTACGAATGAAAGATATTCAAATCTTTCCTGGTGGGATGAAGAAGGCTGATTGGGATGTTGGAATGGCTGTCGATGCCGTTCGAATGGCTGATTCATTGGATGTGATTATTTTGGTAACTGGTGATGGCGATTTTGTTCCTTTAGTTGATTATCTCAAATGGGGATTAGGCAAAGGAGTAGAGGTAGCCGCTTTTGGTAGAAGTGCCTCCGGTCGTTTGAAAGAGGTGGCTGAAGAATTTATTGATTTAGACAATAATCCGAAGATGATTTTAAAGAAGAAGATAAGTAGGGTAAGTAAGACTGGAACAAATAAAAAAAGATGAAATTAAATAGAAAACAATTTTCCACCGAGGTAGCGGGAAAGCCTCTGACTTTTGAAGTTTCTCGAATAGCTGAACAAGCTAATGCAGCAGTGATTGGTAAGTATGGCGAAACTATCGTTTTAGTGACAACGGTAATGAGTAAAGAGAATAAGAATATGAATTACATGCCTCTCATCGTTGATTACGAAGAGAAGTTCTACGCTGCCGGCAAGATTCTTGGCAGTCGTTATATGCGTCGAGAAGGAAAATCCTCTGATGAGGCGACTTTGACTGCTCGAATGATTGATAGAACTATTCGTCCTTTATTTAATCAAAACATTCGTCGTGACATGCAGATAATCGTTACTATCTTATCGTTTGATGGCGAGAACGATCCAGACTTTGTTGCCCTAGCCACTACCTCTATAGCTTTGGCTATCTCAGACATTCCTTGGGCTGGTCCTATTGGTGGGGTTAGAGTAGCTAAGATAGCTGATAAATACGTAATCAATCCTACCATCTCTCAATTGGCAGAAGAATTTGATCTAGAATGTGTTGTTACCGGCCCTAAAAACAAAATCAATATGATTGAGTTAGAGGGAAAGCAAGTTCAAGAGGAAGATATTGAGAAGGCCTTTGAGTTAGGCCAGAAGGAGATTAATAAATTAATTAAATTCCAAGAAGGGGTTGTTAAAGAGATTGGTAAGGAGAAAGTTAACCTTGAGGTGGCTCAACCCGATCCTGAATTAATTAAAAAAGTGGAAAGTTTTCTTGAAAACAAGTTAGAGAAAGCTATGTATGTGGCTGATAAAGATAAGAGTAGAGAAAATCTATCTGTTCTTCATAAAGAGATGACCACTATGCTAGAGGATGATGATCATGAAGAAGAAGATCTAGCTTTTGCTGGTCAGATTTTTGAAAAATCTTTGGATAATCTCTTTCATCAAAATATTATTGAAAATGAAAAGCGGCCGGATGGTAGGAAGATTGATGAGGTAAGAGATCTTTATACCGAAGTTGGTTTATTTGAAAGACAGCACGGATCAGCTTTGTTTGCTAGAGGTAGTACTCAGTCATTAGGAGTGACTACTTTAGCCTCGCCTGGTGAGGCTCAACGAATTGATAGTTTAGAGTTTCAAGGTAAAAAGAATTTCTTCCTTCACTATAACTTTCCTCCCTACTCCACTGGAGAAACCGGCTGGATGCGTGGCCCTGGTAGGAGAGAGATTGGTCACGGTGCTTTAGCAGAGAAAGCATTAAAGAATGTTATTCCTGATCAGTCAGAATTTCCTTACACTATTCGATTAGTATCAGAAATCCTTTCTTCTAATGGCTCATCCTCTATGGCTTCTGTTTGCGCCTCATCAATGTCTTTGATGGATGCTGGAGTACCGATCAAAAACCAAGTAGCTGGTATTGCTATGGGATTAGCTATGAATGAAAAAGGTGCCTATAAAGTGCTGACCGATATCCAGGGACCCGAAGATCATCACGGTGATATGGACTTCAAGGTAGCGGGTACCAAAGATGGTGTGACTACTGTTCAATTAGATGTGAAAGTTGAGGGTATAACTGCTGAGATTATTAAAGACACTCTTAGCCAGGCCAAAAAGGCTCGTCTTCATATTTTAGAGGCCTTAGACAAGGCTATTAAGGAGCCTCGCAAAGAAGTTTCCAAATATGCCCCAACTATTGTTATTACCACAATAGATCCTGACAAGATTGGTGCGGTTGTTGGATCAGGTGGAAAAACAATTAATAAGATCATTGAAGATACTGGTGCTACTACTATTGATATTGACCAGAGTGGTGAGGTTTATATTGCAGCTGATACTACTGAAGCAGCTGAAGCAGCCAAAAAGATCGTTGATGATCTCACTCATGAATATAAAGTGGGGGAGATAGTTGAAGGGAAGATCGTTAAGATATTAGAGTTTGGAGCGATTCTTGAGTTTGGTTATAACTCCGACGGCATGATTCATGTTTCTGAGCTAAAAGATGGTTTTGTAAAGAAGGTTGAGGATGTTGTTAAAGAGGGTGACTTTGTAAGAGCTAAAATTATTAAAACAGAGCGCGGTAAGACTAGTCTTTCTCTCAAAGGACTAAAATAAAAAATAAAGGGCCCTTTTAAGGGTCCTTTAGGTAATTTATCCGTCACCTAGCGGATTGTTTTTCCTTTACTTGAATAACCTTCTCTTATCCACATTGACTGACTTTTAATTGTGTTAGAATAAAACACATGAATGGAGATCAAGAAAAGAATCCTTTACAGGATTCTTCATCTGGTGGTCCACCTCCACCACCACAGCCTGAGATAAAGATGAGGTCTCTAGAGTCTGACGTAAAGTCAGTTGAAGAAACTGGCGGCGGTATGCCCGAGCCAGAGGTTATTCAACCTTCCGAACTTAATGATATGGGCGGTCCTATCGCTCCTCCAGAAACAACTACTCCTGATGTAGTAGAGGTGGAGACTAAAGGAGGTGCTCGGCGTTGGCTGGTTTGGTTATTAGTGATAGCCATAGTAGTTGGCGTAGCTTTACTTGGTTATAAATACGCTGGTCCATTACTATTTCCTCAAGATACTGACTTAGAAGGAACTACCACCGTTACAACACCAGAAGAACCAGTTGTACCAGCCATAACCCATGTTTCAGCTTTTGGTAACTCAGCTGACAGCATCACCCCTCTTAGTATTAATGATTATAGTTTAGTGGCTATTCTAACCGCCTTGCAAAATGAGGGTAGTAATATTCTAGCTAATAATGAGGGAGAGGGTTTAAAAGAAGTTACTTTCTCTGTTGGTGGTAATTTAGCTAGTAGTTATGATTTCCTAACTACCATATTGCCGGAACTAAAAGATTCTGATGCTGGTAATATGATTAAAGGTTCTTTTGAAAAAGACTTTACCAGTTTTCTTTATTATAATACCTCAAGACTAGGTTATGGAGTCTGGCCTGGCTATATCTTAAAGCTTCAAAATCCAGAAACATCTGATTATGATTACGTCGGCATAAGAAAAATTCTAGAAGAGATTGAAGGAGCTTCTATTAAGAATGCTTTCCTTACTCCACCAGTTGCTGATCCTAGCTCGTTTAAGACTGGTCCCGTAGGAGATACTCATACCAGCCGTTACGCCTCCTTTGGCAGTGGAACGAAAGCCTCCTTTAACTATGGCTTAATTGGTGACTACTTAATAATCTCTACTACTTACAAAGGACTCATACAAGCAATCGGCTCAATGACCAGCTTTTCGGTTAAGTAACTTCTTATATAAAAAAGAGCGAGGGGTAAAGTCTGATTAGCTTGTCCCTTAAAGGGAATGCAATTCGTAACCCACTCGCTCAAAATTCCTAAGGCACTAGGTCATTAGCATCACTGCAAATATCTACCAGCACTCAGGAAAAAGATGTAATTGGTGACTGCAAGCTTAGCCTTAAAGGTTATTGCCAGGATAACCAACCACATCAATATTCAATGTACGTTGCTTATTATAACAATAATCTGTGATTTGTCAATAAAAAAGGCGCTTTTTCTTAAGCGTCTTTTTTATCTTCTTTTTCTTTCTTTTCTTGAGTCGGATCTTCCCAGGTAGCATATTCACACTCAGGATATTTAGAACAGCCCCAGAATTTCCGATTACCTTTTCTGGTAAAGCGCTGAATAACATCACCCTCCTTACAATCCGGGCACTTTAAGCCGGTTGATTGAGGTCCTGAATCATCTCCCTCAACCTTCTTGGTGTTTTTGCAATCAGGAAAACCGGAGCAGGCCATGAACTTGCCATAGCGGCCAGCGCGGATAATCATTGGCTTGCCACACTTGTCGCAGACTTCATCGGTTTTTTCTGGTTCTGGTTTTTCGCTTTTCACTTCTTCGTATTTAACTTCTAGATTTTTAATAAAGGGTTCGTAGAAGGTGGCGATAATTTTATGCCAGTCCTTTTTACCCTCGGCGATATCATCTAAGTTATCTTCCATAGTAGCAGTAAAATTAATATCTACAATACGAGGGAAGTGATTAACCAACATTTTATTAACTAGCTCTCCTATTTGAGTCGGTGTAAAACGGCGGTTTTCTTTCTCAACATAGTTACGCTCCTGAATAACCGAAATGATTGGCGCGTAAGTTGAGGGCCGTCCAATACCATGCTCTTCCAAAGTTTTCACCAAGCTAGCTTCGTTATATCGAGGAGGTGGTTCGGTAAAATGCTGATCAGCTTCGATCTGTTTAAGAGTTGGCTCATCCTTTTCTCTAAGAACTGGCAAATCTCTTTCTTCAAATTTTTGAGGCCAGACTTTTAAGAAGCCGTCGAACTGTAAAATACTGCCGGTAGTACGCAATCCATATTTACCAGCCTCAATATCGATAGAAGTACTAGCAAAAATAGCTTGGGGCATTTGGGAACCAGTAAATCTCTGCCAAATTAATTGATAAACTTTCTTTTCATCACCGATCAACTTAATTAATTCTGGATCGTTGGCAATATTAGTTGGTCGAATTGCTTCATGAGCTTCTTGAGCTGATTTAGCTTTGGTTTTGAAAAAGCGGGGCGCTTGTGCAGCATACTCTTTACCAAATTTTTCTAATAGATATTTTTTAGCAGCACTAGTTGACTCTTGAGAAAGATTAACCGAATCGGTACGCATATAAGTAATGTGACCTTTTTCATAAAGTTTCTGGGCTACAAACATAGTCTTCTTAGCGGTAAAGCCAAGGCGACTAGAAGCCGCTCGCTGAAGGGTGCTGGTAATAAAAGGAGGGGATGGATTTCTCTTAGTCTCCTTGCTTTCAACCTTGGTAATAATAAAGCTTTCTTTTTCTAGCTCTTTCTTTATCTTGTTAGCACTTTTGTTTTCATTAACATCAAACTTATCAAGCACTTTACCATCAATCTTAACTAGATTAGCTTCAAAATCTTTATCCTTGTTTAATAAAGCAACAATAGTCCAGTATTCTTCTGGCTTAAAGTTTCTGATCTCCTCCTCACGCTCAACAATCAAGCGTAAAGCTACCGACTGAACACGACCCGCGGAGAGACGCCGGGCTACCTTCTTCCAAAGGAAGGGCGATAGCTTGTATCCTACAATTCTATCTAAAGCTCGCCGAGCCTGTTGAGCATCAACTTTATCAATATCTATCCGCCGTGGCTGAGAGAGAGCTTTTTCGATAGCTTTTTTGGTAATTTCATGAAAAACTATCCGTTCTACTTTATTTTCATCAAGATCTAGAGCTTGGGCAAGATGCCAAGCGATGGCTTCTCCTTCGCGATCTTCATCAGTAGCTAAAATAACACCATCACTTTTTTTGGCTAATTCTTTCAGATGCTTAACCACCTTCTTGGCTTTGGCAGGCACCAGATATTTGGGTTCGAAGTTGTGCTCAACATCAATGCCTAAGGTACTTTTAGGTAGATCACGAATGTGACCAAAAGATGACTCTAGTTGATAATCTTTTCCTAAAAACTTACTTATAGTCTTAGCTTTGGTTGGGCTCTCAACAATAATTAATTTACTCATATTTGAAATATCTCGTTACGAAAGTTCAAGTTTTATGTATTTATAATAGCTTGTCAATTGTTTTATTGAAAATTCATCACATCTAAGACGTCTTGGGCGGAGGTGATAAGACAGGCGCCTTGCTTAATTAAATTGTTGGAACCAACGTAATTAGGATCGGTAATCGAACCAGGAACAACAAAGACTTCGCGATTCTGTTCAAGAGCGTGCGTAGCGGTATTAAGAGCGCCTGAGCGTTTAGGAGCTTCGACAATTATTACACCCTGACAAAGACCACTAACTAAACGATTACGTTCAAGAAATTGCTGGGGGGCGATAGGATGATTAGGTTGGTACTCGGATATTATCAGGCCATTGCTGGTAATAATCTGGTTGGCTAACTCTTTATTTTCAGCAGGATAAATCTGATCAAGACCATGGCCAAGAATAGCTATCGTCTGAGAGACCCCCTGCAAGCAACCCTCATGAGCCGCTCTATCAATACCCAAGGCCAAGCCGCTGACAATGGTAATATTGTGTTGAGAAAGCTCCTTGGCTAATTGGCGAGCGATAGCTTGCCCAGTCTTAGATGCCTGACGAGTACCAACGATAGCAATTTTATTTTTTTGATTAAATAAATCCCTGTTGCCTTGAAAATATAAACCGGTTGGACAAGAAAAGATCTCCTTTAATAATTGAGGAAAATTGGGATCTGATTGTTTAAGATGGGTGATCTCGTTTGCTATCATATAGTGTTATAATAATTTTATGCTAAAAGACTTTAAAAGGGTAATGATTGTTAATTTGAGCATAGTGGCAGTGGTGGTGATAATTTTATTGGGATTAGTGGCCTTGCTCCGTGCCGATATTAATAGAAGAGCTGATGAGGTGATTGCTTTAAAAAACAAAGTTGCTTTGCGTTATAAGGCTATTGAGGCCTTAGCCTCGTTACAACGTAATTCGGAAAAAGCCCGCGTTGAAAAGCTGTCCTTAATTACCATGCTGCCAATATCAGACAAGTTAATTAACTTTCCTCGTGATATAAGTTCTTTAGCTAAAAAAAATAATGTTGATATAGGATTTTCTTTTGGTGAAGAAATAGCTGGCTCAGAAACCAATCCTGGCTATCTTAGCTTCTCAATGACTGCTGATGCCTCCTTTATTAACTGGTTGAATTTCATTAATAACATTGAAAGGAGTCGTTATATTGTCAGTTTTGATTCTTTTAACTTGGTCGGAGATGAAAAAAAATTCAAATCAATAATCAATGGAAAGGTTTTTTCACAATAAAAAAGAGCTGCTATTTTGGCTAATTGGCATTACTATTTTTATATTAATAATTTTTTATGTCAGCCGCTCTGTGTCTTTTCTGGCTAGCAAGGCCTCAAAAGCTTTTGGTGGAGACTTGTCAAAATCAGAAGAAATTGTTAGATTTAACCTCGATAAAGCTAAGCAACTTAAGCGATAGTTGTTTAGCTTATTTAGTTAGGGCATGTAGCTCAGTGGTAGAGCGCGTCTCTGATAAAGACGAGGTCGGAAGTTCGATCCTTCCCATGCCCACCATCAAGCAGTGCTAAAGCGCTGTTTTTTGTTTGACATTTAAAGAATTTAGTGTACAATAATCCCTAATTGGGTTTTTAGGCTAATATTAGATTTAGCCACCCAGATTTTTGAACATTGTCAGGAGGACGTTGTCATGAGGACAACTAAAAAAAAGGGAAGAGTGAGTGATGGATTGGTGGACACTCTGTCTAAAGAGGCCTTTGACTTGTACAACGAGCCACTGGACGATTTTGGCACCATCAGACGTGGGTTTCTACTGCTCGACGATCTAAGGCGACTGGGCAACTGGCTCGCTGGTGGACCGGGAACGCTACTGCAACCAATCGATTTTGTTTGGCTTGGTTGTGTTCAGGGCGAAAAGCCTGCTGAAGATTTTTTCAGTGATAGATTGCAAAATTTTGTCGCTGAGAAAATAACTGCCAACAAATACCTGAAAGCCCACGAGGTGGTTTGTCGAGAGACTGTTTTTAACGAACGATCTCCCGAAGAGGTGTTGTTGGGGATGGGGGTTTCAAAAGAATCTATTGAACCCAAGCTGCTACTTCAGCAGCTTGATGAAGAGATTCTGAACTTCCTGATTCATCCTGATGGTGAAGTGGAGCTTTGCGGATTCTGTAATGAATCAATGCCTAAGTTCCAGCCGGTAGAGGCTTTCATTATTAAGCGAGAGAAAAATCTTGATGCCGATCTCAAAAAGAGAACGGTTGAGGATGCTCTCTTCTGCTTAAAAGATGGTCTTAGAGCAACTACCGGTTCTTTCGTCGCTGTCAGGAAGGATAATGACCGTGGTCATGGTTATCATTTGATAGCCGTTCCTTTTCACGGACCTCACTCCTACTTCGATCAAGATGAGGAGATGATGTACGGGAAAATCCGCGACAATTTGGTCAAGGGTCATATAGGCAAGGCTCGAAAAAAGGCCTATGTCCAGCAGGAAAAATCAACCTTCAAGGCTGCGAGGAGCAAACGACCTGGCATGGCACTGGCGGTAAGCAGAACTAACATTGAAAAATTTATTTCTGCTTCCCAAAGAAGAAAGCGGTGGATCCAACAAGACAAAGTCAGTCAAGCAAAGATGGATGAGGTTTTTCCCTCATCAAAACTAGCTGGCGGTCTTGGACCTGCTTCCAAAGGCTAAAAGTCCAATCATCACTCCACTCCCCCCCCAGAGGTAACTCTGGGGGGTTTTTATTACCGCTTAGCAAACGGATTAGCAGCACCAACAACTTCAAAGTGAAGATGGCAACCGGTAGGACCGTGAGTATTACCAGAATTTCCCATTTGACCAATGCGATCACCCTGAACAAGGTACTGGCCAACTGCTACAGCATTTTTTTCTAAATGGGCGTAGCGAGTAGAGACGCCGTTGGGATGTTCTATAATTACATAATTTCCATAACCACCATTCCAGCCTGTTCGTGCCTTAACCACCAAGCCTTCGGCAGCCGCATAGATTGATGTGTTGCAAGCATTAGCAATATCAACAGCGTTACTATAATGAAGCTGACCCCAGTTCCAGCCAGTAGTTGGAACAACAAAATAGCCCGCTAGACGAGGTAGTTTTTTAGATTGACTATAATAGGTAGCTTTTTTGCTTGGCTTGGCACCAGGAATAATAATATCTTTACCAGTAGCCACGCGCTTATTATATTTTAAAATATGATTAGGATTAACATTGTACTGGGAAGCGATAGTGGTCAAAGTCTCTCCCTCTTGAACTTGGTGCCGTACTCCGGAAACTGGTAAGATTACCAGCTCCTGACCAACTCGTAATGTTCGTCTTTTACTTAAATTAGGATTAGCCCAAAAAACCGTATTCAGTGATACGCCAAAGTTAGCTGCGATAGTAGAAAGGTTGTCCCCGGATTGAACTCTATAAATCATCAACCCGTCTCGAGTGGGAAGAATATTACTCAAAGAACTACCTGGACTGAGAACGTATGAGCTATCAAAAATAGCAAAACCACCAAAATCTTCTACACTGTTAGCTAGATTGAAATCTATAGGAGTTTTGGCTGCTAAAAGAGCTTGGCTATCAGCCATTTGCTCTGGTCCTCCTAAAACCGTATTGTTAGAAAAAGGCTGAAAAAAACCTGATAGTATAAAAAGGTTGAAGATAGCAGCGCAAGTAATAAAAATAGCCGGCAGAGCCGCCTTTTGTTTTAAAAAAGATAATTTTCTCCAGATCGTATCAATACCCTATGATAACAGAAAAACTTAACAAAAATCAACAAGAAGCCGTCGATCATAAAGGGGGTCCTTTGTTGATCGCAGCGGGAGCAGGATCGGGTAAAACAAAGACTCTAACCAGTAGAATTATTAGTCTGCTAGAGGCTGGCGTACCAGCTAAGAAGATACTAGCCATCACCTTTACCAACAAGGCCGCTAGCGAGATGAAATTCAGAGTAGAGAGGGGTTGTCAGGCTAAAAATATAGATACTAAATGGTTAACTATTAGCACTTTTCACTCCTTAGGCGCTCGTTTATTAAGAGTTGAAGCTAAACTTTTAGGAAGAAATTCTCAGTTCACAATTTTTGATGATGGTGACTCATTATCAGTCATTAGAAAGATTATTAAAGAACTTCACTTAGATAAAGAAATTTATAAACCTCGTTTAATACGTCGTTACATATCTAAAATCAAAAGCGAGCTAGTGTCATCTAATGATGATGAAATGATGACTAGAGCTTATGAGATATATGAGAAAACTTTAAAGAAATGTAATGCTTTTGACTTTGATGATTTGATTGAGAAGTTAGTTATCTTGTTGAGAGATGATCCTAAAATATTAAGCAAATATCAGAATCGCTATCAACATCTTCTAGTTGATGAGTTTCAAGATACCAACGTTACTCAGTATCTATTAATAAAGTTATTAGCTCAGAAGCATAAGAATCTCAGCGTTGTAGGTGATGATGCTCAATCTATTTATGGCTGGCGACACGCCGACTTCCGAAACTTTCTTAATTTTGAAAAAGACTGGCCCAACGCCAAAGTAATTTTATTGGAAGAAAACTATCGCTCCTCTGCCAATATTATTAATGCAGCTAATGAGTTGATAAAACATAACAAGCTTCAGAAAGAGAAAACTCTTTGGACTCAAAATCCAGCTGGTAACAAGATAAGCGTTACTACCTCCCAGTCCGAAAGGGAGGAGGCTGATTGGATAGTTAGCAAAGTAATGGAATTGAAGGCTGTTGGTAATAATTCTGAAGAAGTAGCTATCTTATATCGCACCAACGCCCAATCTCGAGCTATTGAACAAGCTTTAATCTATGAACAGCTCCCTTATCAGGTTTTTGGCGGTATTCGTTTTTATGAAAGAAAAGAGGTTAAAGATTTATTAGCTGGCTTACGCTTTGCTCTCAACCCTAATGACGAGGTAAGCTTTGATCGACTACAAAAAACCTTTGGTAAGAGGCGGAGCAGAGTTTTGATTGAGAACCTGCCTCGTTTAGCAACAGAGTTTACCCTTACTCAATTAATCGATTCTTTTCTCAATAATTCTAACTACATTAGCTACTTAGAAAGTCACTACAAAAACTATCGAGAGAGGATTGAAAATGTTCAGGAGCTGGTAAGTTTTGCCTCTACTTTTAATGACCAGGGTTTATCTGCTTTTTTGGAAGCGGTAAGCTTAGTACAGAGCCAGGATCAGCCGGAGGGAGTGAATGGGGTTAAGTTAATGACCATTCACTTATCAAAAGGCTTGGAGTTCGATAATGTTTTTGTTTGTGGTTGTAGTGAGGGGCTTTTACCTCATGAGAGATCCTTAGGCGCTCCAGAGCAACTAGAGGAGGAAAGGCGATTGATGTATGTGGCAATGACTAGAGCGAGAAAAAATTTGTTTCTTACTCTACATAGCATTCCTTCAAGATTTTTATATGAAATACCCGAGGAGTTGATTACTTTCAAGGGGCTGGGGCAAAACAAGGACTATTTACCTGATGAGGATGAGATGTATATTGAATATTAGAATATGGGTAGAAGATTAGGACAACATTTTTTAAAAGATCGGAATGTTCTGAAAAAAATTACCAAAGCTCTTGAAATACAGAGTGGTGATTTTGTTATCGAAATCGGCCCCGGCCAAGGCTCACTAACCGAATTATTAATGGAGGCGCCAATTAATAAAGTGATAGCGATTGAAAAAGACAAGAAGTTAGCTCTCGATCTAAAGCTTAAGAATAGGGATAATAATATTTTAGAAGTTATTGAAGGAGATGCTCTAAAAATCCTACCAACCGTTACTAATAAGCTAAACGGGGGGTATAAATTAATAGGCAATATTCCTTACTACATCACCGGATACCTTTTAAGAATCGTTGCTGAGTTAGAAAACAAACCATCTCTAATAGTCTTTACTATACAAAAAGAGGTGGCGGAGAGATTAACAGCTCAACCACCCGCAATGAATTTGTTGGCCGCTAGCGTTCAGTACTGGTCTGAGCCTAAAATTATTACCTCTATTCCTGCTGGTAGCTTCAGTCCACCGCCAAAAGTTGATTCAGCTATTATCAGTCTAAAAACAAAAAAGGTAAAAGATGGCGAGAGTTATTATAAATTTATTAAAATTCTCTTTAAACAACCTAGAAAAACTATTTTAAACAATCTCGCTGAAGGCTTAGAGCTCAATAAAGATGAGATTAGGAAGAAGTTAAGTGCCTTGGGCATAAAAGAGAGGAGTAGGCCTCAAAATCTAGATCTAAAAACAATTCAAAAAATGTCTAAATTGTTTTTATAAAAATAATTGATTTATTTTAATTTTTTAATTAATATATATTATCATAATGACATCTGAACAAAAGTTTCGTGAAGAAAAATTAAAAAATATGGGGCAATATTGCAAAAAAGTATTAGATATTGGTCAATCAGCACGAGATGACAAAAAATATTTTTCGGCAACAAAATATATAACTTTAGATTTAGATTCCACTATTAAGCCTGATATAATTAGTGATATTTGTAATATGCACATGATTGCGGATGGTGAATTTGATGGAGTTATTTGTTGTGCAATTTTAGAACATGTTTATGCACCCTGGATTGCGGTAAAAGAATTGGGCAGAATAACTTCTAAAGGAGGGCGTTTATTTGGTTATGTACCATTTCTTTCTGTATATCACGCAAAACCGGGGCATTATTCGGATTATTATAGATATACAGCTGAAGGGGTGAGGCATCTTTTTCTTGAAGAGGGTGGTTTTTCAAGTTGTGAGATTCATCCTGTTCGCGGTAACGTAACAACTATAATGCACCAGATTCCTTATTTGAATAAAATTCAGGGTATGTTTAGATGGGCCGATCGATTTTTTAGTAATAAACAAGTGAGTGGATATAATTTTTTTTGTATAAAGTAATTGGATACTAATTTTTCTATAAATATTAAAGAAGGGAGTGGATAACTTCCTTAATTTTTTAGTTTGCCGATTAAAGGTATAATTATTACATGAGATCCGTCCGTAAATTCGGTTTGTTTTTGGTTATGGGTCTGTTTGTTTTAGTTGGATTAATATTTTTTGGTAATTCATTAGAAACTCAGACGCCACAGGTATCGCCACCTAAAATAGCTCAAGTAGGGTCAGCTGTTTCCAATACTTTAAATGAGCCAGTGCCTCTTGATACTAATCAAGTTGATCCAACCATAGATGAAACTACTAAACAGCTGGGGGCTAAGATTGCCCAGCATATTATCAAGCTTAATGACAATGGCTTGATAGAATTTGATAATAAAAAATATGTTAAAGCTTTTAATCCGGAGAATATAGCTAACTCGGTAATTAATGAAGAGTTGGAGAAGATTAATAATATCGATCTTGGCTTTGATGATATTAAATTAGCAAAAATTAATATTGATTACCGTAAAGACAAAGCAGTTATCGCTAGTTATTTTAACTCTTTTCAAAAAATAATAAATAAACATTTTGCTACCCAAAAAATAAATTGGGAAAAGTTTGATAAAAACAATTTCAACAAAATAGTTTTTTCTTATGACAAAGCTATTGCTGATTTTTATAAATTAAAAGTCCCCGTATCGGTTGTTGATATACATAGGCAGCAGATTTCTTTAATGATCCAGCAAAAGATCATCATGAGTAAATTAAGAGACGTTGATAGCAGCCCTTTAGAGGCCTTAGCTGCTCTAAGATATAATCCTCAAGTTGATAATGGTTTTAAAGAAGTTAGTAACAAGATTTTGAATTTACTAAGAACTAATAAGATAAGTATTTAATGAATATTAAAGGTAAAATCTTAGTTGGAATTATTGGTCTTAGTTTGATATTGGTACCTATTCAAAAAGCTGAGGCTATTTTAGGAGTTGGTGATATAGTTTTTGAAACCAATCCGCTTTTAATAACTAATGCTACTGGAGAAACGTTCTTTAGGACTGTCACTAAAATAGCGGTGGGGGCTTTAAAGAGAAGAATGCTATCGATGGTCACCGACCAGATCGTTCATTGGATCGAGGGTGGGGGCAAACCTATGTTCGTTACCGACTGGAAACGATTTGTGTCTGACGCAGCTAATTTTGCAGTAGGTGATTTTGCTATAGAGCTAGGGTTGGAGCGGTTATGCTCTCCTTTTGGTCTTCAGGTACAACTAACTATTCTTAATCCGCCACGATTTACTGATTATGTTGCTTGTACCCTAGATGATATTGTGGGTAATATTGAAAACTTTTATGAGGATTTCCGTAATGGTGGTTGGTTTGCTTACTCAGAAATGTGGATGCCTCAAAATAACTACTATGGTGCTGTGATGTTAGCTATGAATGAGCAAAATAATCGCATAGCTAAAGAGATGGAGGCGAGTGTTTTTGAAGCTATCGCTGGCGATGGCTTCTTGGGCACTAGGAAGTGTGACCCATCAGGCAGGTTCTGTACTATCACCACTCCAGGATCTCAGGTGGGTGCTTTACTAGCTAAAGCTGTTGGTTCTGATATTGATTATTTGGTTAATGCTGATGATCTAGCTATGTATCTAGGAGCGATTGCTGATGCTTTGATTAATAAATTAGTTAGAGCAGGAGCTGATGGCTTGCTTAGCTTAACCACTCCAGATAAGCCACAAAATGGTTACTTTAGTGGCTCTGGTCCATGTACTGGTTTAAGGGGTAGTGATCTAACTAACTGCTTATCATTAATTCAGGCTAATGAAAGAACTTTTGAGGAAAACCGACAAACTTTTATTACTCAAATTGATGCCACTCTATTACCAAGACAAGCTGGTGGAGAGGTGTTGGCTACTCTAGTAGAGAATCAGTCTGTGTTGGTAAGATCTATAGCTGAATTAAGAGATTGCCAGATTGATCATAATCTACCAGAGGCTATTTCTACTGAAACTAGTCTCCGTAATGAACAAGATGCTCTCAATCAGTTAAATGGAGAATTCCTAGCTAACAAACAGATTACTGAAGTGTTAGAAAGCGCTAAATTTAGTATTCAAAATCCTAGTTATCCTGATACTCCAACTATTGCCTACTATTACAATAATATCGTTGACCTCTTAGATGAAGAAGCTGCTCAAGCATTCCAAACTGCTAAAGACGCTATTAAAGAACAAGTACAAAATGAGATTATTGGCAAGATATCAATCGCTCAACAACAATTAGAGGCTTGCAGATAATGAAAATACTTAAGAGACATAAAATATTATTCTTAATCCTTCTTTTGTTAACTATATTACCAAGCTTCGCTGAAGCTGGTGAGTTTACCTATCTTACCAACCAACTCTTGGCAGCTGTTGATGATAGTATAGCGACTGGTATCTACACTATTACTTACTGGTTTGGTTACATAGGAGGTATTGTTTTCACATTAGCAGGATTTTTGATTAGAATCGGCTTAGAGTTAAACGCTAATTTAATATACAGTCCACTAGTCCAGGTAGGCTGGCAAATATCTCGTGATTTTGCCAACTTGTTATTGGTAATAGCTATCATTGTTACCGCCTTCGGCACCATTTTAAGAATAGAGAATTATTCGTATAAAAAGCTACTACCCGCTATTATTGGTATTGCTCTTTTAATTAACTTTAGCCTTTCTATTGCTGGTATATTTGTTGATGCTACTGGTGTTGTTAGTAATTTTTTCATGGCTAAATCAACTCCTCAAAACATATCGAATGTTAACGCCTTTGCTGCTAATCTTAATGCGGCTCTAGGATTGCAAAAGCTAATGGATCCAGGAGGTCTTGATCCTGAAAAAACAGGTATGGGCGCAACAGATTTTCAATTTGGCGCAACATCATTTCGTGTGTTAGGCGCATTATTCTTTGTAGTTGTTTTCACGATTTTGGGAGCAGGTACGATGCTTATTTTAGCAGGTGCGATTATTGCTCGTTATATAGCCTTAGCTTTATTGTTAATCGTATTGCCGTTGGCGCTAATGACGTTTGCTTTTCCTAAATTCCGAGATAAATGGGGGGAGTGGCAAGGAAAGTTTTTTGAGTATCTGTTTTTTCTCCCT
>Ga0310122_10000056_pt1 | contig 70339 bp, 57 predicted proteins | sample CB6_Bottom_1051__FD_203503 | JGI IMG/M metagenome (GOLD analysis project Ga0310122, IMG submission 203503) | Marine microbial communities from Western Arctic Ocean, Canada - CB6_Bottom_1051 | ecosystem: Environmental > Aquatic > Marine > Oceanic | place: Canada: Western Arctic Ocean | collected... | reverse complement strand
GTCGCCGAATCAGTGAAAATCTATAATGAATATAGGCCTCACACAGCTCTAAAATACAAAACGCCCGATGAAGTACATCGAGCGTTTTAGTCAATCAAGTGTCAACCCATATCAGGACGGGTCACTACTGGTTTATCTATTTATCTATTTATCTATTTATGGTTCGCTTACCCAACCAGTAACCGATGCCTAACGGTGCAAAGAACACCACTAAGATAAACAGGATGAAGTAGATAATCACACTTTTGATTAACTCCATCAGCTTATCAATCGCCAGTACCACCACCTCTTGAGATACGCGGTCAAGGTCTTGCGTAAACAACTCCCTTTCTGAAGTCACGATACCTGCAATCTCAATGCGCTCTTTCGCAATCATCTCTACCAGAGCTTCTCTTTCACGTGTCACCATTTTTTCTAACGCCACACGTTCATCACTCAGCATCGCTAATTTTTGGTCTGTTTTATCGCTAAGATCGTTGAGCAATGGCTGCATTTCTGTCGACATAATAGAAGCCAATGTTTGCATGTACTCAGGGTTATTCTCAATGAAGTCCTGCATACTTGCTGATGTTTGACGAAGGCTTTCCAGCGTCATCGATAGGTCTTCACCCGTTAGCGAGCTGTTTAACGCAACCAGCTCCGCTTTCCAAGACATTAGTTTAGGCGTCTGATCAGCCATCAAACTTAAACGATCGGATGCGTCACTCATTGCTTCTGGCATAGTGCCTAAGCTCTGGACAATTTGCGACTCGTCTTTACCTAGGTAACTCAGCCATTCACGGTAAGCGGGTGTGCTTCTGAATGTGAGGTCTTTAAATGGGTGGCTAGCAGCAAACTGCGCAACGAACACTTTGCTATTCTTGAAATCACTGGAGCTCAATACACCCTTTGCCAGTTTTTCTGCTTCTTGATCAAGAAAACGAGCAGTCTCTACCGCATCATCCGTCGCGAACAGAGCCGCGCCATCGCCTTGGCGATAAAACTGATTCATTTGGGCAGTGAACACCCACGAGTCGATTAAGGCAGACATCGGTGAAGTTTGATAAGCCGCTTGCTGGAAGCCCTGCTCCGCATGGATCTTCCAAAGCAAGACGTAAGATTGATGTAGGGTGTCATCAGCAGGGTAAGATTGAGCAATGAGATCGGCTGAGCCTTCTACTCGCGTAAAAAACATCTTGGCGTATTCACGCGTCATGATTCGAGCATTCAGCTCTTGTTGAGTGAGAGGCGTCGTCTGAGTATCTAACTTAACTTCTAATAGAGAACAACCACTTAGCACAATACTAAGCACCAACACCATCCAACGTCGACTCGAAAATCGTAACATGTAAACCTCTGACAAAGACTAAGGGCGCGGATTGTATGAGCACTTCGTCAGAGTATTGTCAAAATTCCTACAAAAGTTAACGCTGCTTATCTAAATATTCAAACGCAGCATCTATAGAGGCTTTTATTGCCGCCTCTAATTCTTCTAAATCGTGTTCACTGATCGCTCTCGACTGTTTCATTGTCATTTCAATGGTTGCTGCAATGATCGCTAATCGAGATGCTTTGATACTGCCAGCCACACCTTTTAAACTATGTACAATACGAGCAGCAGAGGTTTCATCTTTAGTGAGAAGAGATTTGAACTTCGTGTAATCATCAGCGTGATCTTGTACAAAAACACCAAGTAGCAATTCGACAGACTCAGCATCACCATCAAGCGTTTCTAGCATGTCTTCAATATCAATCGCAGGCTTTGAATCAGTGACACTTGCGATGTGTTTCTCTGCCACTGGAGCTTCCTCAGTGTTCTGCTGAACAATTTTCTGGCTTGTTACGTTAACGCCCTCTTGAGGTTGAAGGTCGGAATGTTTACTCGGTGGCGTAATCTCCAATACGGAAGAGTCATCACTTGGTTGCTTCACCGCAGAGGAAGCATTTTCCTTACTTGAATCGGTAACTGGTTCAGGGCTCAGTTCTTTGTCTGCTTGTTGAATCAATTTTCTCGATCTAACGCCCCACAACACTAATGTGATCATCGTTACCAAGCTTAAACCTAGCATCACTAGCAATAGGTTAAACTGACGGTCATGGAACTCAGCTTCAAGTTTAATGATCTGTTCGTTCACCGAGTTTTTCTTGATTTTATCGACTAAATAATTGAGCTGAGCGTAATCACTCAACAACGCTGAGGCATCAGCCAATAACTGTTGCAGTGCGTCTTGCTCTTCAGTTTTTAATGAATATGATTTTTCTAGAATGGAATCAAACGCGCGATAAGTCGCTGACGAGCTTTGATGGTCAGAATACATCGCTTCAAAGACAACAACGCCGAATTCGTTGAGTAGCGGTTTTAGTTTAGGGGAAAGCTCTTTATCAGCGCGCAGTATCTTAATATTGTCAACGATATCTTGAACCTGGCTTTCTATCGGAATGAACTCATCAAACTTTTCTAGGAACTGATCGGCTACGTAAAGCAGTTGATTCACATCAGGGCGAAACAAGGCGTGTTGAAAATCAGATTCAATCTGCAGTCGGATCGAATAAACCAACTGAGCATCAAGTGCTAACTCATTGATACGAGAAACTCGCAGCGGCTCAGAGAAATAAAGCGATTGCCTCAATTCATTGACGCGAATACCGAGTTCTTCAATTTGAGCAAGAGAATTGGTGTAGGAACGGCTTAGATTAAGGAGAGCCAATGAAGGAAGTAGCCACAGAGCCAAGAGCACAACCAAGAAAGTGGCCGGTTTTTTAAAGCGTTTGGGCTTTGCTACTGATTGTTCCATCTATATTCCTTGTGCGTGTTAACTTGAAGCCATGACACTTGCTAAAAGACTAAGCACAAAACAAGCGACAACATCTTGCTGCCGCTTTTACTCGTTAACTTCGGACTATGACTTATTGCGAGTCAGTTGGTCACGTAAGTTCGGTGGAGTGCCTTTAATCGTTAGCGTGTCTGTCTCCGGATCGTAAAAGATACGTTCGCCTAGAAGCAGACTATCAAAACTAACATTCAAACCGCCACCAGCACCAACAAATTTTGTTAGTTTACGCATAGTTGCGCGATCAGCAGGGAAACTGTCTTCTAACTCGTAGCCTTGCTCACTAGTATAGTCAAAGAAGCTTGTACCATCTGTGCTTGCTGGCAGTTCTCCAGAAAGTTCACGAACTTGAACTTCATCGCCCGCTTTTAGCTGTTCGTTACAGTAATCCGCAACCTGCTTTTTATAGCTGATCGCTTCTTCTTTTTCTAACTTAGAGTCTGAAACGAAATCTTCTACCGCTTGCATCAGTACTTGGTTTTGCTGTTTCGCATCCAAACCGACTTCAGCTTGTAAGAAATCTAAGAAGAAATCCGCGACTTTACGGCCAACACGTCCTTTAATGTAAGTTAAGTAACGGTTTGACTCTTTGTCTGTGTCGTATGTTGAAAGATCAAGGCGCGCCACAATATCCATCTTTGAGATATCAAGGTAATCAGTCGCACTGATGTCTAGCCCTTCAGTCACTTTCAAACTTTGGTTCGAAGGCAGTAAACCAATGAAAAGGTAGTCTGTCGCCAGTGATTGGTATTCAGCGAGTACCAAAGTGCCTTCGTCAGCAAATGGGTACTTCGATAACTCATCTTTTAGACGTAGCGCACTTTTTTGAGAGAAATCATAGAAACTTTGCTCTCCCGCTCGAAATTCATGCAACGACTGCTGGAATTCGCTGTCGGATTTGAAAGAACCAAACCCTTTGCCTGCTTTTGAATTAAAAACACGGTGAAGTTCAGCAACTAGGCTTTCAGATGAAGCATCGTTCTCTAGAGATTCAGCACGATAGTTAACAATCAGTTCATCCTGATCGTTCTTGCTCAGCTGGTGTAAAATTACGTTGGAAAGGTGAAGGCTCATAGTGAAAATATTACCGTTCAGGTTTCAGTTGTCGTGCATAGTAGGTTATCATAAGCCGCTTTTACTATCATTATTAGAGTCCTTATGCCGATTATATCTAAATACACAGATGATCAAGTTGAAAAAATCCTAGCTGAAGTAGGTGCTGTACTCACTAAGCACAAAGCTTCACCAGAACTTTCACTGATGATCGCTGGAAATATCGCAACCAATGTCTTAAATCAGAATGTTGCTGCTTCACAACGCAAAGGAATTGCTGAAAAATTTGCCGAAGCTTTAATCTCTTCTCTTGAAGATAAAAAGTCTCACTAAATTTGATTGACGGATAAAAGAATTATAAATGGTAGACAGCGCAAACTCATATAGCGATCGCGTATCTCGACTTGTTGGTTGGGGTCACTGGTTTGCATTTTTCAACATCATTGCTGCGATGTTGATTGGTACTCGTTATATTACTCAATCTGCTTGGCCAGAAACCCTATTGGGTCAATTTTATTTGGCTGCATCTTGGGTTGGTCATTTCGGGTTTTTAGTATTCGCGCTTTATCTATTAGTGCTGTTTCCGCTCACTTTTATTCTTCCGTCGAGGAAGTTATTACGTTTGGTTGCCGTTTGTTTTGCAACCATAGGTTTAACTGTCCTACTGATTGATACCCAAACGTATCAAAATATAAACCTCCACCTGACACCTGTCGTGTGGGAGGTTTTATTCAGTGGAGAGGAGTCTGCATTCACATCTGATTTGCAACACCTCTTCATTGTTATGCCGCTTATCTTCTTATTACAGCTAGGTCTGTCTGAGTGGGTTTGGCGTAAGCAACGTAAACTGTCTCATAAACACATTGGCCGTCCGATTACTGCCGTCTTCTTCTTGTGTTTCATCAGCAGCCACTTGACCTACATGTGGGCTGATGCGTATTTCTACAACCCAATTACTAGCCAGAAAGCGAACTTCCCACTGTCATACCCAATGACAGCGAAAAGCTTTATGGAAAAACATGGTCTGTTAGACCGTGAAGAGTATCTACAGCGTTTAGAAGCCAACAAAGAGAACGTAAACTTAGTTAGCTACCCGCTCGAAAAAATTCAATACAACCGCCGCAGTGATGATCTTAATATCCTGATGGTGAGTGTAAACAACCTTCGCTCTGATGCACTTAATGCCACAGCGATGCCAAACAGCTACGCATACTCACAACAATCGATCAACTTCACCAATCACTACAGTTCAAGTAACGACATGTTTGGTATCTTCGGTTTGTTCTATGGCCTTCCAAGCAGCTATGCAAGCAGCATCGAAGCTCAAGGTTCAAGTGCAGTACTGTTGGACGTTTTAGATAATCACAATTATAAGTTTGCGGCTTTCAGTGGCGACAACTTTGACGATGCACTTTACTCGGAAATCATCTTCCGAGGCCGTGATGTTATGCCAGAGCAAGCAACTTATGATGACAAAAGCGCGATACAAGCTTGGTCTGAGTGGATTCAATCACCACAAGCTAAACGTCCTTGGTTTAACTTCATTGAGCTGACCACGCTGGATAACTTCTCTAGCTACGATTCAAGTTCAGAGTCAGACTCAACGTTAACGACAGCAGAACGTTTTGCTGCAGACTATCAAAAGTCTGCTCAAGCAGCCGATGCTCAGCTAGCAACAATCTACGCTGAACTGGAACGCTTAGAGCTAACCGACAACACGGTGGTTATCATTACCTCTAATCACGGTAGCGAGTTTAACGAAACTAAGACCAACAGCTGGGGCGCAAACTCCAACTACAGTCGTTATCAGTTACAAGTGCCACTGTTTATCAGCTGGCCTGGTAAGGCTGCTTCTGAATACACTCACCGTTCTAGTCATTTAGACGTGTCCGTAACGTTGATGCAAGAGCTATTGGGCGTATCTTCAAACCCAACAGATTTCAGTAGCGGTCGCAGCCTGTTTAATGAGCGTAAAAGAAAGTGGATTCTCGCGGGTGACTCACGTGAACTTGCCCTTGTTACCGACCAGCAAACCACTGTGTTAGATAAATTTGGTAACTATAAATTGTACGATCAGAATTACAAACGTCTGAAAAACGTAAGCCCTCGCTTACCGGTATTAATGCAAGGCCTAACAGAGCTGCAGCGTTTCTACACAAAAAATGACTAAATAGTCACCAAACAGAAAAGGGAAGCTAATGGCTTCCCTTTTTTATTGCCGCTAATGACTAGAAAACAAGCAACCAAACAAGATTATGATAATTAAGGGTTTACAAGGCACTCTCCCCCTTATATTATTCACGCCAATGGAGGGATGGCTGAGTGGTCGAAAGCACCGGTCTTGAAAACCGGCAACCGTTAATAGCGGTTCTAGGGTTCAAATCCCTATCCCTCCACCACATTAAAGAAAGCCGCTGAGAAATCAGCGGCTTTTTTGCGTCTAGCGTATAATCAATCGCGCCTAAGATCTGATCTTTCACAATCCCTAGAGCGTTGTTGCACAATTAAGTTTAGAAACGGAACTGCCCAGTTCTGTGTTTTTTAATCAACACGGCAAGTTTCAGGCATACCAAGTCCAGCAAGCTTATTCAGAGCTTTGTGATCCGTACCATCAATTCAGGACATCCAGCTAAACGACTTTCATCTAGGACCGAGTGGCCAGTTCACGGCTGAATCATTCCTGTGTCTGTTTACTTTAACAAACTCGATTTTTGCTTAAATCCAATCTATCCGAACTAACGATCTAGTGCTCTAACTGTAACTCTAAGTCGATATCTGCCTATTTTATAGGATTGTGACAAACACTCTCGGATGTAGGCTACACCTTGATTTCGGTGCACCTTTAATACGATTTACACGTTCGAGTATTGTTGACTCCATTAATTTGAAGTGGGGAGTTTCTGTATCTTCAAAGGCAAACGTTTAAGGTGATTAAAGTGTTGCTTTGAACTGCTCTAAAAGTTCTTTTTGCTGATCCGTTAATTGGGTCGGTGTATCTACGTGAATGCTGACTAATAAATCGCCGGTAACACCTTTACGGTCAGTAACACCTCTACCTGAAACTTTAAATTTGCGTCCGCTCTGTGTGCCTGCGGGCATTTTAAGTTTAAATTTATTATCGAAGACCTTGACTTCAACTTCGCCACCGAGTGCCGCAGTTACTATATCAATATGGCTAGTACAGATTAGATTGTTTTCTTCTCTTTTTAATACTGGGTGGGGGCGCGTTTTTATGACGATTAACAAATCACCCGCGGGTCCACCGTTAGCACTAAGTCCACCTTTTCCAGAAAAGCGGATTTTTTCTCCGTCTTTTATCCCAGCTGGTATCTTAACGTTAATCTTCTTTTGCTGCCCATTCATTGGCAGGTCAACGATTTTGTCAGTCCCTTTTACCGCGTCAACAAAATCAACGGTCAGATTGAACTCAAGATCTTGCCCTTTTCTAGGACGAGCGCGACCACCTCCTCTTGCTTGTGAAAAGATATCTTCAAAACCACCGAAGCCACCACCGCCAAAACCTTGATTTTGTTGTCGGAACCCACCACTAAACATATCTTCAAAGCCACCCTGGGCAGAGTGTTGTTGGCGCTGACCAGAACCGCTGTTGTCAAACGCAGCATGACCAAACCTATCGTACTCTTGACGTTTTTCTACGTTGGTTAAAATCTCGTATGCTTCTTTAACTTCTTTAAAGCTTTCTTCTGCACGCGCATCATCTGGATTTTTATCCGGATGATATTTCATGGCGAGTTTCTTATAAGCTTTCTTGATTTCTGTTTTCGAGGAAGCCTTAGAGACACCTAACACTTCATAATAATCTCTTTTGGACATGCTCTTTTTCTCACTAAATAAACGAAAAAAGGGCGCTCGAGTGACCTCTAACGCGCTAAATAATACTGCAATGGTATTCTTCCAAAATGAAGAGCTCAACTGTTTCTTAAAGTAAGTTCACAGTTGAGCTCCTTGTTATTTCATTTCTTCAAAGTCAGCTTCAACTACATCATCATCTACGTTTGACTGTGCGTCATTCGCATTTGATTGTGCTTGTTGTTGAGTATGTTCTGTTAACGTTTTCACTGCAGTAGCAAGGGCTTGCGTTTTGCTATCAACAGCTTCTTTGTCATCCAAAGTACATGCATTTTCAAGTTCTGATATCGCTGTTTCTATCTGATATTTATCATCAGCAGCCAGGCTTGAGCCTACTTCTTCTAATTGCTTGCGAGTAGCATGAATTAATTGGTCCGCTTGGTTTCGAGCAACAACTAAATCTTCGAACTTTTTATCCGCTTCTTTATTTGCTTCTGCTTCTTGAACCATTTTCTCAATCTCAACATCACTCAAACCACCAGAGGCTTGAATAGTGATTTTTTGCTCTTTGCCCGTAAGCTTATCTGTTGCAGACACATTTAAAATGCCATCAGCATTCAAATCAAAGGTCACTTCAATTTGAGGTAAACCACGAGGTGCAGATTGAATACCTTCTAGGTTAAATTGTCCTAAAGATTGATTTAACCCAGCTTGTTTACGCTCGCCTTGTAAGACATGAATCGTCACAGCGCTTTGGTTATCTTCCGCTGTAGAGAATATTTGATTCGCTTTTGTTGGAATTGTTGTATTTTTCTCTACTAGTTTGGTCATCACTCCGCCCATGGTTTCTATACCTAGGGATAGTGGCGTAACGTCGAGTAACAATACATCTTTAACATCACCTACAAGTATGCCACCTTGTACAGCTGCACCCATAGCAACTGCTTCATCAGGGTTAACATCTTTGCGTGGCTCTTTGCCGAAAAATTCTGTTACCTTTTTTTGCACCATCGGCATGCGTGTTTGACCGCCCACCAAAATGACATCATCAATATCAGTTATAGAAAGTTCAGCATCTGCCAAAGCAACTTTCAATGGTTCTAAAGAACGCTGCACAAGGTCATCAACAAGTGATTCCAACTTAGAACGCGTTACTTTTACGTTCATATGTTTAGGCCCTGAAGCATCCGCAGTAACATAAGGAAGATTCACATCTGTTTGCTGAGTTGAAGACAATTCAATCTTTGCTTTTTCAGCCGCTTCTTTTACACGCTGCATGGCTAAAGGATCATTCTTAAGATCAATACCCTGTTGTTTTTTGAATTCATTAACCAAGTAATTAATCATTCTGTTATCGAAGTCTTCACCACCTAGATGAGTGTCACCATTTGTCGCAAGCACTTCGAAGGTTTTTTCACCATCAGCTTCATCAATCTCAATGATTGAAATATCAAATGTACCACCGCCCAAGTCATAAACTGCAACAGTGCGGTCACCTTCGTTTTTATCAAGACCGTACGCTAGTGCAGCTGCTGTTGGCTCGTTAATAATACGCTTAACTTCTAAACCAGCGATACGACCTGCATCTTTTGTTGCTTGACGCTGTGCATCGTTAAAATAGGCAGGGACTGTAATAACCGCGCCAGTAACCTTCTCACCAAGGAAGTCTTCCGCTGATTTCTTCATTTTCTTTAGAATTTCAGCTGAAACTTGAGATGCAGACATTGATTGACCTTTTGCTTCAACCCACGCATCACCATTCTCCGCTTCTACGATTTTATAAGGCATGATTTCAATATCACGCTGCACTTCTTTATCTTTGAAGCGACGTCCAATCAGACGCTTAATTGCAAACAATGTGTTTTCAGGGTTGGTTACAGCTTGACGCTTTGCTGGTTGACCAACCAATGTCTCACCATCGGTATACCCTACAACAGATGCTGTTGTGCGTTCGCCCTCTGCATTTTCGATAATACGAGGGGTCTCTCCATCTAATACAGAAACACAAGAGTTAGTTGTACCTAAATCGATGCCAATAATTTTACTCATAATAATACCCTTATTAATTTGCATAAGATTTCTTGTGCAAATTTTAAGTTTGATTTCTTAAAATCAAACTTCACTCTACTTATCTAATTAAAACAATGCTTTATGAAATCATTGCTCTTCGTGAACATCAACAGAGTGATGACTCAGGATATCTTTAGCTACCGCAGCCTCTCCTTCATCAAGGTCTAAAACGATCAAAAACTTGTCCATCTTAACCGCCGTTTCATATTTGACTACACTATCTTTCGGTATCCCCACGCTGACCAATGCACCACCTAGAGCACTAAAGCCACCCGTAATCGCAGCACCCTCGATAGCTCCTACAAATGCTGACACTAAAGGTCCAGCAACAAGCAGTGCACCAAACGTTGGAACCCAAAACATTCCAGATCCCAATAATGCACCCCATATCCCGCCCCATAATGCGCCAGATTTACCCCAGGTTTTCACTCGATCACGCATGTTATAAAAGCCAGTAGCGTGTTCTTCTTTTTCTAACCCTTTGCCAACAATAGACATATGATTTACATCAAACCCACTGTTGACTAAAGTTGTTATCGCTTCTTCCGCTTCTGCGTGTGTATTAACTACAGCTACAACCTTATTTTTTTTCATGCTTATTTCCAATTAATCTATTTAACAATGACGATCGAGAACCAATGAATGAAACCTCATGAGGGTTCATCATTCTTCTCATCACAAAACACGAACTACAAAAGAGGCAGTACCTCTACGTAATTAAGCGAGCAAGGTTACCTAAATCAGCCTATCGCCCTGTGTTGATGAGGAGAAGTTTAAGTAAGCAGGAAATGAAAATCATAATACAACCGTAAAATACCTATAAAACCTCAATAAAAACATTACTAAACAATTGCTTAGTAATAATTATTTATAATTACTTTATGTCACATGAGCATTATTTTATGAGTTCTGAATAACAGGAGAGGTAAAGTTATCAAGTTCGAGTGAGTATCAAGAAATGAGCTAAGATAATTTATGATGATTGATTTTCTAGATGACGATATTCGCCTAAATATTGGAGATGGCAGATTTTTTTGTTTAATTCGGTGAGGAAGCAACAAAGCCCATTGTCAGTTACGAGGCGATATTGGTGTAAAAATTATGGTTCAATTTATTGTAAGAAGCAGTTAAGCAATGAATGTCATCTAAGCGTTGATTCATGCACTAATATATTTCGAGAATTTATACGATGGCGAAAAATAGGTCATCATACAAGGTCACATCAGACACAATATACCTATTCCCAATCAAACATACTTTTGAACAATACAGGTAATCAAATAAAAAAATCCAGAGGCTTCATCTAAGTCTCTGGATTTCTAAATTTGGCTTGAGCGCTACTTTAATTAAGCGTTTTCTTGCTTAGTCTCTTGCTGCTCTGCTTGTTTCTTTTGTTCAGCTTCATTTGCTTTTTCTTCGTGGTTTGAACCACCACATCCGCCACAACAGCTCATAATCATACTCTCTTTGATTGTGTTTAAGTCATTCACTGCAGACATAATATTAAAGATGCATTTTAAATGCAACTTTAAAGTCATCAATATTGCACATTCGCAACTTGTAGTAATTTAAGCTTTTGGTTTTATTAAAATTGGTAAGTACAACACAACGAAACAACTGTATGCAGCGACCCACAGAGCGCTGGATAAGGTGATGATAGAGACAATATCATGGGTAAAGTATCCACCAAACACTCGAACAATAAAGGCAAAAACAATGGCGATTAACGCCGCTGTCATTATTTTACCAATCGCAATAGCTCGACCTGTATGTCCTAGAGAAACACGTGAGATCATTGATAAGATCATCACTCCCATTCCACCAACGGTTAAGGCATGAATCGCTTGTGATTGCGTGACCAATGGTGAAATGATCGAAACGCCATATAAGACCAACCCCAACGAAATGGCCCAGTAGCTTAAGTGTAAAGACCACACAAGAGGAGTCTTAAAAGCGACCCATATTTTCCACCTTACCGCCCTAACCGCGTTTGCCAAGCCACTGACAATAAACACGAAAGCAACGAGATCTTGTGGAACTGGAAGTACCTGAAAGCTCAACACAACAGCGAAAATCGTGCTCACGATGCTCAGCTTTTCAAGCCATGGTAATGCAGGGGTTCGTGGTGTCTGTGTGCCATTGGCGGTAAACATAGGAAAAACTCGTCCACCCATAATGCACATGACTAGGGTCACCAACAGCACCATGCTTGTGCTAGCTTGTGAAATTAAGAGTGGCTGCTGGAATAGAACACCATAATGCATCGCTGCATTGGCAAAAGTCATAAGCAGCAGAATAGGAATGAACAACAGATTTCGCCAAAGCTTCACACTGACAATATTGTGAGCAAGATAAATTACAGCGATCGGTAAAAACAGTAAATCGAGTCCAGCCACCAACCAAGGGCTCAGAACCTCAGGTAGGAACATGGCTATTCTCGCACACAACCAGATAGCCAGAAGTATCATTAACCCGCGTCCGTTAATGCTGCGGACACCCGTCCAATTTTGTACGGCCGTCAGTAAAAAACCAACCACGACAGTGGCTGCAAAGCCAAACAACATTTCATGAATATGCCACCACATTGCACCGCCATAAACATTTAAGGTTGCGCTGCCATTCCAAAAAGCAGCCCAACCAACTAATGCAGCAATACTAAAAAGTGATGCAAACAAAAAAAACGGTCGAAACGCGAGTTCAAAAAATGCCGCCATTGAAACGCCATTGTTGGGGTTTTGATTTAAATCTTTCATCATCGTAAACCTAGTGAGTAAACAAACTTGCTTACTTTTAAATAACTTCAACCGCCAAAAGCTGCCCTAACTTGTAGCTGTGCCCTTCGCCAAGGAGATCTTGCAAGCTATAAGCGTCTAAGCTTTTGTAAAAACACTCTTGAGCTTCAGCAAAGATAGTTTTCAATTGGCAATTTGGTGTAATGACACAGCTATTATCCTCGCCAAAACATTCAACCAAGTTACGTTTATCTTCTAACTCTCGAACTAACGTACCTATGTTGATCTGACTTGGATGGCAACTGAGTTTCAAACCACCATTTTTTCCTCTTGTGGCGATCAGATGTCCTTTGAGGTTGAGTTGCTGAACGATCTTCATTAAGTGGTTTTTAGAAATACCATAACTGTTAGCAATGTCGCCGATGGTGCTAAGAGATTGGTTGTTGATCGCTAAATAGATCAGCACTCGTAGGGAATAATCAGTGTAACGTGTGATATGCATGGTGGGATATTTCACTCCATAAGATGCATTCATTATGAATCTTATAAGCAGCAAAGGCAAGTTAACCCTAATGAGGAATGGTGGCTACACACCAAATGCTAAGGCTTCAGTCCTAATTACGTTCCTCACATCAGTTGTATTCGATCCTTTCTCCATTTTCCTTCCTCAAACGATACCTAATCCCTTAAGTCGAAACGATCTGGAACATTTCTCGATGTATTTTCACTCTAACCATATAAAAATGCACAAACTTGTTCATAAAAAAAGCAGTCAGTTGATAAGGGTATTTACAAGCGAATCACACCCCTATATTATTCGCGGCACTGGAGGGATGGCTGAGTGGTCGAAAGCACCGGTCTTGAAAACCGGCAACCGTTAATAGCGGTTCTAGGGTTCAAATCCCTATCCCTCCACCACATTAAAGAAAGCCGCTGAGAAATCAGCGGCTTTTTTGTATCTGGAGATCACACAAGCTCAACGGCTAACAGCAAATGCGGCCTTCAATAACTGCATGTGAATTGGAACCAGATCTTGGTGCTGAGTTCGATATCCGCCACCGACTACGCATGCCATCGGAATAGACTCTGATTTCGCTAACTCAATCATCAAACAGTCGCGTTCAAATATCCCTTTTGTCGAAACATTCAAGTAACCCAATTCATCGTCTTGATGGATATCGATCCCCGCATCATAAATAATCAGATCAGGTTGATGGTGAGCAATCGCTAACTTAGTGACTTGTTCAAAACAACGCAAAAACTCTTCATCTTCTGTTTCACGACTTAACGGCACATCTAAATCAGACAGCGGTTTTCGTGCAGGGAAGTTTTTGTCGCAGTGGAATGACAGAGTAATGATGTCGTCATTCTCTTGGCAAAGAGTTGCTGTGCCATCACCATGGTGAACATCGCTGTCTACGATCAGCACTTTATCGATATGTTCAAAGGTCAGTGCATGCTTTGCCGCTAACACCAAATCGTTCAACAAACAAAAGCCACTGCCAAAATCATGATGCGCGTGATGATAACCACCACTCAAATGAATCGCTAAACCACTCTCTATTGCCATTTCAGCGGCCAAGCAGGTTCCACCACTTGAGTAGAGTGTTCTCTCAATAAGTTGTTCACTCCAGGGGAAACCGATACGTCTCATCTTTGCTGCGGGCAAATTACCAGAAACAAGCAAATCCACATACTCACTATCGTGAACCTGTTTTACCTGTTCAACCGAAACCGGCGTTGGTTGGAAGATTTCAAACTGACGCTTCCATAGAGGCTCTCTATCCATTAATGCTTCAACAGCACTGTGTAACAACTGATATTTGTTAATCGGGTAACGGTGACCTTCTGGTAAAGGTAACTGCGAATAGATTGGGTGGTAAATTAAAGGAATCATAATCAGGTTAATTGCGTATCTTTCTCAAAATCATAACAGTCTCAGCCTAGGCGACAACCTTAATTGATGATAATAGTTATCATTAACTTAATTTTCAAAAAGAGACACCAATGAAAAACCTAATACTCATCTTTGGGGTGATCTGCGGCTCAATGGCAGCAGTAATGATTTTTGTAGGAATGCTAATGGTCAGTTGGTGGAGCGTTGATTTTCTCGTGTTAAGCCATCAAACTTAACTAATTGAACTGAAAAGGAATCACCATGAGCGTTATTTTTATTACTGGAGCAAATCGCGGCATTGGCTTAAGCCTGACTCAACAATACTTGGAAGGTAGCCACAAGGTGTACGCGACTTATCGTGATGCCAATTCAGCAAAAGAACTGCTCTCTCTCGCAGACCACAACAGCAATCTGACCTGCATTCAATTAGAGATAACCGATTACCAAGCAGTGAGCCACCTCACTTCGCAAATAGAGTCGATTGATATCTTGATCAACAACGCTGGCTACTATGGTCCTAAAGGTTATGGTCTGGGTAATACCGATGTCGAAGAGTGGCGCCGTGTATTCGAAGTCAACACCATTGCGCCATTGAAGCTTGTCGAGACTCTATTACCTCTTATAGAAAGTAGTGACGTCAAAAAGATCGCCTGCCTGTCTTCTAGAGTCGGTAGCATGTCCGAGAACACCTCAGGAGGCGGCTACATCTATCGCTCCTCCAAAGCCGCTCTTAACTCCGTTGTGAAGAGCCTAAGTAACGACTTAACCGATAACGGCGTTACGGTGTTAGCTCTGCATCCTGGTTGGGTACAGACCGAAATGGGCGGCCCTAATGCTCTGATCGACACTGACACCTCAGCTTCTGGTCTTATAAAAGTCATCGAGTCCGCGAATACTGAAGTAAGTGGTCACTTCTTCAACTTCGATGGCAGCGAAATAGACTGGTAACCCGCAGATGAATGATGGCCCTCTCTCAAACCTAGTTAAGCACTCAACACTGTTCTGTCTGACGGTGATGCTAGCCGGCTGTTTCAGTGATGGCCCCGGAGACTTATTCGACGACTACCAAACAAAGATAGCCAGAGTACAAGATGCTGACGAGATAAAAGAGGAATGGGAATTTGAAAGCCTACCGAGAAAAAGAGAACTGCTGCTTGATGTGCCCTCACTCTCTATCGGTTTAATCGACAGTTACCAGCTTCGTCAGTGTGGATTGTTCAATCTGATTGCAGAAAGAAATTCGGTTCTTGGGAAAGTCGCGGATGAGTTTCGTAATTACGATTATCAAGTCGCCCTACTTGCAGGTGTCGGGAGATGCTTATCCGGTAGCGAATTAGACCCTGAGGTCGTAGAACTACTCAGAGAAATCGAGCAGCAGAAGCTCGCACAGTTTCCGCGGCACCAGTGGAATCTAATCTATGCCAGCGATGCGATGCAGTCACAAATGCGTGGTAGTCAGTGGTTACACGCTGATATCGGCGATCAAGTACGACAAACCAGTGATGCCTTAGAACATATCAATCAAGCGTTAAACGTTCCGCTCGTTTCGGGAAAGACTACTGAGGTTCAAGAAGTATTAGAAAAGAGCTCTACGCTCGGGGATTTATACTACTCGCTGGCTCGTGCTTCGGTTGAGCTTGATACCATCACCAAGCAACTCACTACTTTTGATGCCAACATCATCTGCGGGAAGCAGCGAGACACCACTAAGTTTCGTTATCTCAACAATGTGTTCGAGCAGCAATACATTGGTAAGGTTCAGCCTTACATGGCGCAGCTGGATGGCTATTATCAGCAGTTAGCCCCGCAACTTGGGATGTTTGACGCGCAATCTGAACTGCACAGTTATTACTTTCCCATCCAAGATGCACATCAAGCTTTTCGAGCATCAACTCGCCGCCATGTTGATTATTGGCAGCAGCTGTTTAAACGTTGTGGGCGCAAGGTCGGTCGTTAATATTGATTCCCAATATCAATAATGGGTGTTGTTAGCTTTCAGTTTCTAACTGATTAACTTTTAGCGCCTTTCTTCGCGTAAGTCTTCTTCCTTGTCCCACCACCTTTACGGCGCTTGAATGCTGGTCTTTCAACTTTAGGCAGATGACGCAGGGATTCAGGGACTTCACCTGTTTTTACCTTACCCATTAAGCCATCGATCTTACTTTCTAGCGCCTGCATGAAGGGTTGATACGCTTGGTTTCGTTCAGCCATGCCTTGCAACTGATGCTCCCAGTGAGCCGTCATGTCGGGAAAGGTCGAGTCCTCAGGTAACGCATTAATCAAACCTCTACCTGCAGGGCTACTATGAATGCTTTTACCTTGTCGAGTTAGCAACTGCCTCTTAAACAAAGTATCTAAGATACCCGCTCGGGTTGCTTCCGTTCCAAGGCCATCGGTCTCTTTCAAAATGGCTTTAAGGTCTTTGTTCGCGACAAAGCGCGCGATACCTGTCATCGCTTGTAGCAAGGTCGCTTCCGTGAAGTGCTTTGGTGGTTCGGTTTTCTTATCACCAATAATACCTTCACGACACGTCAACACGGTTCCTTTATCCAATGGAGGAACCGTATCCGTACCATCACCTTTTTCTTCAGTGTCCGTTTTCCCCATCAACACCTTCCAGCCCGGGTGGATAAGCTGACGTCCTTTAGCGATGAACACGCCACCAGCGATATCAAAAACCAGCTTAGCATCGGCAAAAACCGCTGGTGGATAGAATTGCATTAGATACTGGCGAGCGATTTGCTGATAGATTTTCATCTCGTTGGCAGACAGGCCGTTCACCGATGATTTCTTCGGTGTTGGGATTATCGCGTGGTGAGCATCGACCTTGCTGTCGTTCCATGCTTTGGATTTAAGAGAAAGATCCGCACCTTGAGCACCACTTTGCAGCTCTTTCGCATTGTTAGCGATAGCATCCACGACCGACTCTCTTTGTGAGTAGTGATCTTTAGGTAGATAGCGACTGTCAGAACGCGGGTAAGTGATGAGTTTGTGTTTCTCGTACAACGACTGACAGGTGTCCAACACCTGCTGAGCACTCATACCAAAACGTTTAGACGCATCAATCTGCAAAGCTGACAGCGAGTAAGGCAGTGGCGCAGCTTGTTTACTTTGCTTTTGCTCTGATTCCGTCACCGTCGCGGGTTGATTCGCAATTCGGTTAGCCACGTTCTCAACCAGTTTTCGATTGAGCACCCGGCCTTCTTCATCTTGCCATGGCTTACATGCTTCGCTTGGTTTCCAACGCGCTCGAATATCAAAGCTCTGGCCGTTGTTTTGGTAAGGGATCAGCGCATGCAGAGTGAAGTAATCTTTCGGAATGAAGTTTTCGATCTCTTCATCACGCCTTACGACCAAACCAAGTACTGGCGTTTGCACTCGCCCTACCGACAACACGCCTTGGTAACCCGCCTTTTGACCAAGCAAGGTGTAAGCTCGGGTCATGTTCATGCCATACAACCAATCGGCTCTAGAGCGTGCTAAAGCAGAAATAGACAATGGAATAAAATCTCGGTTACTGCGCATCTGAGAGAGCGCACGCTTCACCGCTGGTAAGTTCAAATCGCTGATCAGCAGCCTGTCCATCGACTCTTTCTTGGCCTTAGACACCTTGCAGTAATCGATAACTTCATCAACTAGCAACTGCCCTTCTCTATCAGGGTCACCCGCATGGACAATTTGGGTCGCGTCTTTCAATAGCTTTCGGATCACCGTGAGCTGTTTGCTTGACGTCTTACGAGGTCTTAGTTGCCATTGCTCTGGCACGATAGGAAGATCGGCTAAGTTCCACTTCTTATAACGGTCGTCATAAGCGTCTGGCTCAACCTGCTCCAATAAGTGTCCAATACACCAAGTCACCACGTCTCCATTACCACATTTGATAAACCCTTGGTCTTTCTTCTGTGGATTCGGTAGTGCGGCGGCAATCGCGCGGCCTAGGCTTGGTTTTTCAGCAATGATAAGACGAGACATGTTTTTCCAGATGCTACAAACAATTAGGGCCACATTATCTAATGTGGCCCCTAGAAATCAAGGAAAACTGGTTGTTTATACAGTTAGCATTCCACTATTCAAGCTTCAGCTTTCTTTACAAGAACTCGACGAACTTTGAGAAGTCACGTTCTGGCGCTTTCATTGGCGTACAGCCCGGAGTACCCAAATATAGGAAACCAACGATTTCGTCGTCGCCTTCTAGGCCGAAAGCTTGGTGAACTTCAGGGTGGAACATCCACTTACCTGAGCGCCAAAAACCTTGGAAACCTTGTGCAACGGCAGCCATTTGCATGGCTTGCGCAGCACAACCCGCAGATAGGTGTTGTTCGAACGCGGGCACTTTTTCGTGCTCAGTTACCTTTGCGATGATAGTGATCACCATCGGTGCTCGAAACGGCGCTTTTTTAACTTTCTCAATGACCGCTTCTTCGCTCTCGTCAGCTTGTGCTGCACGAACCAAAATATCAGAGAGCTTCTGTAACCCTGAGCCTTGTGCGATAACAAAGCGCCATGGTGTCAATGCGCCGTGGTCTGGAGCACGTAAGCCCGCTTTAATGATATTTTCTAACGCCACACCTTCAGGTGCCGGATCAGAGAGTTTTGCGATTGAGCGTCTGTTGAGCAATAGATCCAAAGCATCCATTTGAAGTCCTTACTAATTTTTATTGTTTGTATAATTGAACTGTAGCACAGAACACAAACGATAATAAATCTCAACGGCTGTCTATTTGAAACGACACTAAAAACAACAAAGGCCCCTAAATCTATGACTTAGGAGCCTTATTTATCTGTCTAGTCCAAGCTTAGTTACCCGTCTAGTTCAGCTTATTGAACTTTCTGATTCAAACTTATCAAACGAGAACATTCTGTTTGTTGTTAAAGCTTAATAGCTAACTCAACACCTTGGCGAATCGCACGCACGGCATCCAGTTCACCCGCGTAATCGGCACCGCCTATCACGTGTAGTTTGCCACCAAACTCTTGCCACATGTCTTCGAATGGACGAACAGAAACCTGACCCGCACACACGATAACGGAATCGGCATCGAGTACCTGATCTTTCTTACCAACGCTGATATGCAGACCTTGGTCGTCAATCTTGTTGTAGCTCACGCCACCAAGTAAGTTCACACCACGTTTTTCTAATGTGCGTTTATGAATCCAACCTGTAGTCTTACCCGGACCTTTACCGACACGACCCGCTTTACGCTGCATCACCCAAACCGTTTTATCACTGAACGAATCAGGGTAAGGATAAAGTCCACCAGGGTGTTCCATATTTTTATCAATGCCCCACTCATGCAGCCAGTCATCCAAGCTGTGAGAAGTCGGCTCTGTCAGCATAGTTGCCACATCAATACCAATACCACCGGCACCAACAATCGCGACTTTTTCGCCTACTGGTGTCTTTTCACGAATCAAGGTTTGATAATCGATTACGTTTTCTTGGTCAATCCCTTCAATATCAAGCTTTCTTGGTTCAACACCAGCAGCCATAACGACTTCATCGTACTTCAACAACATCTCAAACGTCGCTTCAGTATCCAGTTTTAAGTTCACGCCTGATGCATCGATTTGATTAGCAAAGTAGCGAATCGTTTCTCTGAACTCTTCTTTACCCGGAATCTGCATTGCCAATCTAAATTGTCCACCGATACGGTCATTTTTCTCAATCAGATCAACATTATGACCACGCTGTGCCAACGTCGTCGCGCAGGCTAAACCAGCAGGCCCAGCCCCAACCACGGCAATAGTTTTGGTCGCTTGGGCAGGCTGAACAACAATTTCAGTCTCGTAACAAGCTCGAGGGTTAACCAAACAACTCGCTCTTTTGCCTTTGAATACGTTATCAAGACAAGCTTGGTTACAACCGATACAGGTGTTAATGAACTGAGCTTGGTCTTGAGCCGCTTTATTAACGAAATCAGGGTCAGCCAAGAATGGACGAGCCATTGATACCATGTCGGCCTGTCCTGAACTGAGGATACGTTCGGCCTCTTCAGGCGTGTTGATTCGGTTACATGTCACCACTGGGATCGACACGTATGGTTTTACTTTTTCCGTCACCCAAGAGAATGCCCCTCTTGGAACTTGTGTCGCGATAGTCGGAACACGAGCTTCATGCCAACCAATGCCGGTATTAATAATGGTCACGCCCGCTTCTTCTAGCTTCTGAGCCAGAAGTACAACATCTTCGAACGTGCTGCCTTGCTCAACCAAATCCAGCATCGATAAGCGGAAAATAATGATGAAATCTTTACCCACCGCTTCGCGAATCGATTTAACGATCTCTAATGGGAAACGCATGCGCTTCTCATAAGAACCGCCCCATTCGTCATAACGCATGTTGGTACGTTTACAGATGAATTGGTTAATCAAGTAGCCTTCAGAGCCCATAATCTCAATGCCGTCATAACCAGCAACCTGAGCTAGCTCTGCACTGTTGGCAAAAGCACCGATGGTCTTTTTAATTTGACGAGGGCTCATCTCACTCGGTGCAAACTTAGCGATTGGCGCTTTGATGCCCGAAGCACTTTGCGCGAATGGGTGCATGGCATAGCGGCCAGCATGCAGCAACTGAAGGGCAATTTTACCGCCATGCTTATGCACGGCCTCGGTAACAACTTGGTGAGCTTTTGCGTGCTTAACTTTACTGAACTCAGCACTAAATGGGGTCAATCTGCCACGTAAATTAGGAGAGAAACCACCGGTAACAATAAGGCCAACGCCTCCTTTTGCTCGCTCTTCATAAAACGCGGCAAGCTTGTGGAGGCCTTCTTTATTTTCTTCTAAACCCGTGTGCATTGATCCCATCAATACACGGTTACGTAACTGAGTAAATCCAAGATCGAGTGGTTCGAGTAAATGTGGGTACATGGCAGACATCACTTCTATTATTATATCCTTGTGGTCTGACCACAATATAACTCAATCACCAAAACTTCAAACAACCGTTTACATTTTTGTAACACTGATCATAATGCTGAAGGTATTAATCGTTCAGAAACCCTTAATTTGTCTACACTTAATGAGGATATATATCGATTAACAATTCTTGGTGTAGTTTGAGCTAGGGAATTATCGTAGGATACTAAGCAGTTCATATTATTGAGATTAATAGTACTGTTGCTTGTTAAAGCCACGTGATCTCACTGCGGAGACATAATGAAAAAGATATTCAAATTTATAGGTATGATCTTTAAAGGGATTTGGAAGCTCATAACGTTTGTGCGTCTTGCGCTCGTTAACCTCTTCTTTTTACTCAGTATCGCCATCATCTACTTTGTATACTTCCACTCAGACACAGCTCAGCCCACTGTTCCACAGGAATCGGCTTTAGTACTTAACCTGTCTGGTCCTATCGTGGAGCAAAGTCGCTATATCAATCCGATGGATTCAGTCACGGGTTCACTGCTTGGCAAAGACCTTCCAAAAGAGAACGTCCTGTTTGATATTGTTGAAACGATTCGCTACGCCAAAGACGATGACAACGTTACTGGTATCGTTTTAGCACTCAAAGAACTGCCAGAAACCAATCTGACCAAGCTTCGCTACATTGCTAAAGCACTCAACGAGTTCAAAGCAACAGGCAAACCAATTTATGCGGTGGGTGACTTTTACAACCAAAGCCAATACTACCTAGCCAGCTACGCAACTAAAGTCTTCCTATCACCAGATGGTGGGGTTCTTCTCAAAGGTTACAGCGCTTATTCGCTTTACTACAAAACGTTATTAGAGAAGCTAGACGTCAATACGCACGTGTTCCGTGTGGGTACCTATAAGTCAGCTATCGAGCCTTTCATTCGTGACGACATGTCAGATGCAGCGAAAGAATCTGCTTCTCGTTGGTTAGGCCAATTATGGGGCGCATACGTTGATGACGTAAGCAACAACCGTCAGATCGACGCTAAGACCTTGAACCCAAGCATGGACTCTTTCTTAAAAGACCTTGAGTCGGTTGATGGCGATATCGCAAAACTGGCAGAGAAGCTTGGTTTAGTTGACGAACTGGCGACTCGCCAGCAAGTACGACTAGAGCTTGCTGACGTCTTCGGCAGTGATGGTCAAGACAGCTATAACGCGTTTGGGTACTACGAGTACCGTACAACCATGCTTCCAGACCTAACCAGTGAATCGCACGATGTTGCTGTGATTGTTGCTAGCGGCGCAATTATGGATGGTAAGCAGCCACGTGGCACCGTTGGTGGTGACACCACAGCAGCACTACTTCGCCAAGCGCGCAACGACGACAAAGTAAAAGCCGTTGTACTTCGTGTAGACAGCCCGGGCGGCAGTGCCTTTGCTTCAGAAGTGATTCGCAATGAAATTGAAGCGATCAAGCAAGCGGGCAAGCCGGTTGTTGTGTCGATGTCTAGTCTTGCCGCTTCAGGTGGTTACTGGATCTCGATGGGTGCGGACAAGATCTTGGCTCAACCAACGACCTTAACTGGTTCGATTGGTATCTTTAGTGTTATCACAACTTTCGAAAAAGGGTTGAACGATATTGGTGTTTACACTGATGGCGTTGGCACATCACCTTTCTCTGGTCTTGGTATTACGACTGGGCTTAGCGACGGCGCGAAAGATGCGTTCCAAATGGGCATTGAAAACGGTTACCGCCGATTCATTAGCCTAGTTGGAGAGAATCGCGGCATGGAAGTCGATGCTGTCGACAAGATCGCTCAAGGCCGAGTATGGACTGGCCAAGATGCAATCCAGAAAGGTCTAGTCGATGAAATTGGTGATTTTGATGATGCGATTGCGGCAGCGGCTTCACTTGCAGAGCTTGAAACCTACAACATCTACTGGGTAGAAGAACCACTTTCAACGACTGAACAATTTATTCAAGAGTTTATGAATCAAGTTCAGATGTCGATAGGCTTTGATATCCAATCAATGATTCCAAGCAGTTTACAACCTGTTACTCAGCAGTTAGCTCAAGATAGCCAGCTGTTAGGCAACTTTAACGACCCACAAGGCCGATACGCTTTTTGCTTAAACTGCCAAGTTCAATAAGATAAGCTCAACGCTTTGTTATCAAGAGGCGCCTCTGTGTGAGGCGCCTCTTTTTATTGCATGATAATTCGCTATAATCGCCCCCCTGTTCCCTATATCACACTAAGTATTAATCGCCATGGAAAGAAAACACATCTATATCGCGTATACCGGCGGCACAATTGGCATGCAGAAGTCTTTGGACCACGGCTATGTCCCTGTCGCAGGTTTTATGGATAAGCAGCTAGCTGGCATGCCTGAATTCCATCGCCCAGAAATGCCTGAGTACACCATTCATGAATACTCTCCATTGATGGACTCTTCAGATATGACGCCACTTGATTGGCAGACTATCGCTGATGATATTCGCGCGAACTACGATAAGTACGATGGTTTCGTTATCCTACACGGTACAGACACAATGGCTTACACCGCCTCTGCTCTGTCTTTCATGCTGGAAAACCTCGGCAAACCTGTGATTGTTACGGGCTCTCAGATCCCATTGGCAGAGTTACGTTCAGACGGACAAGCAAACCTGCTGAATGCTCTGCACATTGCAGCGAACTACCCGATCAACGAAGTGACACTGTTCTTCAACAACAAGTTGATGCGCGGTAACCGCAGCACAAAATCACACGCAGATGGCTTCAATGCGTTTACCTCTCCAAACCTAACCCCATTGCTAGAAGCAGGTATCAATATCCAGATCAGCAATAACGTTAAGGTAAACGAGCAACCTGAAGGTGCTTTCAAGGTTCATAACATTACTCCGCAACCCATCGGCGTAATCACTATGTACCCAGGCATCTCACATGAGGTGATTCGCAACACACTACTACAGCCTGTTAACGCAATGATTTTGCTTACTTTTGGTGTTGGTAACGCACCACAAAATCAAGAGCTACTTCAGCACTTAAAAGATGCATCAGAACGAGGTGTGATTGTAGTGAACCTAACTCAGTGTTTGGCCGGTAAAGTCAATATGGGTGGCTACGCGACGGGTTGTGCACTAGCAGAATCTGGAGTTATCAGTGGTTACGATATGACACCAGAAGCGGCACTGGCGAAGTTACATTACCTGTTGAGCCAAAACTTAAGCTACGAACAAGTGAAGGATCAAATGCAACAAGTGTTGCGCGGTGAGATGAGTTTATAAGCTTGTTCAGCTATAGGTTTAGAGGTTTAGAGCTATAGGTTCAGAGGTTTAGCTATGGGGTTAGCTATACGTTTAACCAAAACCTTCGCATTAACCCAGTCGTTTCATGGGTATCGCAGGCGTTTAACGTGAACTAAATCGTTTTATTGCTTATAAATAAACGGCTTAACAGCTAAAGGGGTGGCACAGTGCCACCCCTTTGTTGTAATTTAAGCCTAATGATTCGGGTTAACCCTAACAATATCTTCTTGGTCTGACTTAAATTGCTTCTTAAGCTCAGACTTAGATTTAAAGCTAATATCACCACCAGCTGCAATTGTCATATGTTGAGCTTCGGAGTTATGTTTAGATTGATATAACATAACTGCTTGCATACACGAGTCGCGCTGTTCTTTAGAGAGCACCGTACCTTCTGGCCATTTACCCGTCTCAACTGCGTAAGTTAAACGTTCGTAGACCTCGGGTGTCATTGCGCTAAGAAGTTGTTCTGCATCCATGATAAAGCCTTAGTTTTAACAATTTTCACCAGAAAATAACCCGTAACAGAATTGAGTCAAGAACCTGACCGATAATAAGTGCATTCGATCACAAGTGAAGGAATATGAAAATGATGAAACGGTTGGCGATTAGCCTATTACCTTTCACTCTGGTTGGGTGTCTTGAAGGAAATAAAAATACCGATCAACTCTGTCAAAGTAATCCGGGGCTGCAGTGTGAGGAATTGAACATGAACGATGGGCAATGTCGCGTCGCACGTACCGACCTCATCTGGCATCGATTTGAAGTTCAGAAGCAACCCTCCGAAGCCAATAAGATTAAAGAGTTCAAGTTAGTCACTGCGTACAAAAAGTGCCTAGAGCTTGCGGCGCAGATCGAGACGATTGATCAATCTAAGCTGCAAGAGCGTCGCTTTACTTCTTTAATGCACAGCATCGAAGAGTCTGAGCGTATTGTAGATGAACTATCACAATCCAATACACCGGAAACGCTTTACTTCTTGTGGTCACAAACCGGGGACACCAACGCCAGACGCAGTTTCCTACAACTAGAAGGGAAAGAAGCGTTAAATACGGCAGAAATGCAATATGCCTTAGCCACCTTCTATACCACCCGCGATCATGCAAAAACGCTTAAGCTACTCAATAATGCGTTAACGCTTTCAAATGGTTCGGTCGTCAACACTGAAATCTTCAAGTCGATGGCCAGTATCAACCACAGCCTTGGTCATATGGAAAAAGCGTATGTGTGGGCAATGGTTGCCAAAGACTTTGATGTGCCCATTGCTTCTGAAGCAGAGCTCACTGTGCTGTATCGTTTCGACAAACCTCAATACAAGCAATTCAATGATGATGCTGAAAAGATTGTCGAAGCCATTGAAGACGGCGTTTACACCGCGTCTATAGTGCCTAACTATTAGTTTTGATTTCTTCATGCACAAAAAAAACAGCTACTTCATGGTAGCTGTTTTTATTTGTACTAGAGTTAATTCTGAAATCTTGGGTTGTTCAATAGTCCTTAATCGACAAGTACGACCTGTAAGGATTAAACAATTGTGACAAGTTATTTCGTACTTTTGTCATTTTTGTTGAAAATTAACGACACAGAATTAACACAGAATCGCTCACCTGTTGTCTGTGGGCCATCAGGAAAAACGTGACCTAAATGGCTATCACAAGCAGTACAACGGATCTCCACACGCTTCATTCCGTGACTTAGATCTTCTATATAGCGTACTGCTTCATCATTCACTGGGGCATCAAAGCTTGGCCAACCGCACCCAGAGTCATATTTGTTATCCGACAGAAACAAAGGGCTTTCACAGCATGTGCAGCTATAGACACCAGTGTTATGGTTGTGCAGTAACTTACCGCTATATGGGGCTTCAGTACCACGTTCACGGCACACAGCAAATTCGTCGTCCGTTAGGCGCTCACGCCAGTATTCATCAGGCTTTATCATATTTCCTCCCTTTTGAACCACGTTAATATCTCTCCACATTCTCTGTTATTATATTTACTTTTTTCTATAAAGGCTTGCATATCAGTCGTTTTGTAGCACATACTTTCTCACCAGGAAACATTGTACATATACACTCATAAGTGAATCATCATTTAGGGGTATTTTACCCAACTGGAAGGGTACAGAGCCACTTGCAATGGTCAATTTTCAACCACTTACGCCCAATTGTTAAGAAAAGCGTCGCTTTTTTTTGACATTAAACAAGTTAAGTCGGATTATCTATTGCAGATGTATACTGGATTCTGTAATTTTACTACCAGTTATCTTTAATCAGAAATTAAGTTGTGGAGCAACTACAATGACTATCAAAGTAGGTATTAACGGTTTTGGCCGTATCGGCCGTTTCGTATTCCGCGCAGCTCAAGAGCGTGCAGACATCGAAGTAGTAGGTATTAACGATCTAATCGACGTAGAGTACATGGCATACATGCTTAAGTACGACTCAACTCACGGCCGTTTCAACGGTACTGTTGAAGTTGAAGGCGGTAACCTAATCGTTAACGGTAAAACTGTACGTGTTACAGCTGAGCGTAACCCAGAAGATCTTAAGTGGGATGCTATCGAAGTAGACGTAGTTGCTGAAGCAACTGGTCTTTTCCTAACTGACGAGACTGCACGTAAGCACATCACTGCTGGCGCTAAGAAAGTAGTTCTTACTGGTCCTTCTAAAGATGCAACTCCAATGTTCGTAATGGGCGTTAACCAAGCATCTTACGCTGGTCAAGACATCGTTTCTAACGCTTCTTGTACTACTAACTGTCTTGCACCTATCGCTAAAGTACTTAACGATAAGTGGGGCATTGAGTCTGGTCTTATGACTACAGTTCACGCTACTACAGCAACTCAAAAAACTGTAGATGGCCCTTCTGCTAAAGACTGGCGCGGTGGCCGTGGTGCTTCTCAAAACATCATCCCATCTTCAACTGGTGCTGCTAAAGCTGTAGGCGTTGTTCTTCCAGAACTAAACGGCCTTCTAACTGGTATGGCTTTCCGTGTACCAACTGCTAACGTATCTGTAGTTGACCTAACTGTTAACCTAAAAGCATCTGCATCTTACGAAGAAATTTGTGCTGCAATGAAAGAAGCTTCTGAAGGCGAAATGGCTGGCGTTCTTGGTTACACTGAAGACCAAGTAGTATCACAAGATTTCATCGGTGAAGTTCAAACTTCAGTATTCGATGCTAAAGCTGGTGTTGCTCTAACTGACAAATTCGTTAAAGTTGTATCTTGGTACGACAACGAAATCGGTTACTCAAACAAAGTTCTTGACCTAATCGCTCACATCTCTAAGTAATTTCTTTTTAGAAATAGCTTTAGATAAGCATTAGCGAAGACTGTTTTGAGCAGACTTTGAAAAAAGGCGACCTTAGTGTCGCCTTTTTAATACCTGCTATCTTTTAAACGGCTTCGCCCCCGATCGCCAAAATGCCTTGGCTAGTCACACACTAAAACTGAAGCTAAACCTAAAACTTAAGTCAAAACGCAAAATTTAATTCCAATACTGGCTCTGCTTGTCACTCATAAAATCACAAGCACTGTTCTAGCCAGCATTTGAATTCAATTTCCTTAGAAGGATCATGTAATGGATTTATCTACTCTACCTACACTGACAGTACTTTCTGACAACGTGACTATCGTTGAACACGAAGGTGTAAAATTGGTTCGCGTTATCCACGATAAAGCAAACGCAGCCATTTCATTGTTTGGAGGCCATGTGGTGTCATTCCAACCACAAGGTCAACAAGACCTTATTTGGATGAGCCAACAAGCTAAATTCGATGGAAAAACAGCCTTACGTGGTGGTATTCCAGTATGTTGGCCTTGGTTTGGTCGCATTGCAGCACCGGCACATGGCTTTGCACGTTCAAGCGAATGGCAATTAGTTGAGCACCGTGAAAGCGAAGCGGGTGTGATTGTAAGCCTAGGCCTAAAGCCGAATGAAGAAACTCTGGCAGTATGGCCGCATCAGTTCGATGCACGTTTAAATGTTGAGATTGGTGACCAACTAAAAGTAACTTTGGATGTGAAAAACACAGATTCACAACCATGGACTTTCTCTGGCGCACTGCACACTTACCTAAACGTTGGTGATATTCACAACACAACCACAACCGGTATGGGTGCTGAGTACATTGATAGCCTGCAAGGTGGCAAGATCTGCCAAGGTGGTTCTGAACTGGTACTAACCGACACGATTGACCGCGTTTACACGCAACCAGAAGCGCAAATCTTTGTTGCTGACAAAAATCTCGATCGCACGCTAACGGTTGAGAACCACGGTCATAACTCTGCAGTATTGTGGAACCCGTGGGCGGAAGGCGCAACAGCTATGGGCGATATGCAAGACGACGGTTACCTAACCATGATGTGTGTAGAATCAACACTGCACGCACCAAGCCTAGAAGCAGGCAAAACGCTACAGCCTGGCGAAAGCCACCAGCTGATTACGGTAATTACCTCAAACTAAGCCTCTAGCGAGTTTAATTAGACAAAAAAATGCAGCTCATAAAGCTGCATTTTTTATTGCCCCTAACCTCACAAATACCGTCCAGTAATCAACGTCTTAACACAAGCCAGTAGTCCATCGCCTCTTCATTTAGACCCACGCCACATGGTTCTCATCACTCTAGTTTATAAATATAACTATCAATTCATTAATTATTATCAATTACTGCCGATAAATAAGTACCTATGATAGAAAGCTCAATAACAAACTTCCTTAAAACCACTTAACAACACCTCAATGAAGACAGGATAGTGAATTCATGTTCGAGAAATACAAAAGTCAAAGTGTTGGCTTCCAACTTAAGTTGGTCATTTTGCTGTGCTTGCTTATCGCCTTTGGTTCCATTGCAACACTCGTGTACCGCAATGCCTCACAGGTATTATTAGACAACACGTTAAAAGAACACCAATCCAAAGTAGAAGCGATGGCCAAAACCATCTCTGGTCAGTTTGATGCTTACCTGCATACCGCTAAAGTTTTAGAATCCACTTTTCGTAACGGTTACCTAGCAGGTGTTTATGTTGAAAGTTATGACGTTGAGTTCAACGGTCATTCCATTCCTAACATGACTCAATATGGTGAGAGCCTAATCAATGACACCAAACTCGTAGATAGCTTTACTCGCGACACCGGCGCCGTAGCGACCCTATTTGCCCCATTTGGCGACGACTTTATTCGTGTCTCTACGTCTCTTAAAAAACCTTCAGGCGAACGAGTCGTTGCGACCACGCTAGGGAAAAATCATCCAGGCTATAGCAAGCTCAAAAATGGCCAGCCTTATTACTCTCAAGTTAAGCTCTTCGGTCAACGTTACATCACCTACTATGCGCCTTTGACCAATGCTCAAGGCAAAGTAAACGGTGTCTCTTTCATTGGTCTGCCAGTAGAAGAGGCGACTCAAAGCCTGTTTGAATCTCTACGCTCGGTTTCTTGGGGTGACACCGGATACACCATCATTGTTGATAACGAGAAAGAGCATCAAGGCCAGTACTTACTGCACCCAACTAACGTGGGCGGTGGTAAATCAATTGTTGATGTTGCTGACTATGACGGCAACAAACCTTTCTATCAGATCTTTGAACAGCCATCAGGTCTAATTCTATATCCATACAAGGTTAAAGAAACCGTTGGTGAGAAGTACCTTGTCTACACCGAAGTTCCTGGGTGGGATTGGAAACTGCTTGGCGGTACTTTTATCAAGGAAGTGACCAAGGGCAGTGATGAATTACTCAAGCTCATCGCTATTATTGCTACCTTGATTGCTGCCGCTACCATCGTCGCGTTAACCTTCGTGTTAAACCGTACACTGACGCCACTAACGACGTTAAACGAGTACATGCTGCGTTTAGGAAAAGGCGAAGTAAGCCTGCATATCCCAAACAATGGCAAGCAGACGAAAAACGAGATCAGCAACCTAAATACCGGTGTTGCGAACATGGCAGCTCAATTGAATACACTCGTGGGCGAGATACGTACGACCAGTGATCAAGTTCAGAACAGCTCGAGCAGTGTGTCACAAGATGCCAGCCACAACTTGAGTCAATCTGATCGCCAGCAAGCACAGGTTGAACAAGTCGTTACGGCCATTGAAGAGATGGCCACCTCTGCAGAATCTGTAGCGCAGCAAGTGAACAGCATTGCTGAAAATGTTCGCCTTGCAAATGAAGACAGCCAGAAAGGTTTAGAAGTCGTTGAAGGTGTGTGTATTGATGTTGCCCAGCTGAATGATCAATTGGACAAGTCAGCATCGGCCATCGAGCAAGTGAGTTCTGATAGCGAAAGCATTCAAACCGTCACTAAGATGATTGATGACATCGCAGAACAAACCAACTTACTTGCGTTGAACGCTGCAATAGAAGCAGCACGTGCGGGTGATCAGGGTCGTGGTTTTGCCGTTGTCGCTGACGAAGTAAGAACATTGGCTCATCGTACACAAACGTCAGTGCAAGACGTAGTGAGCATCATCGAGAAGTTGAAATCTTCCACTAACAATGCCGTGAACCTGATGACACAAAGCCAATCGAATGCCAACCAAGTACTCGATAAAGCGCAAGAAGCCGGTACGGCTCTAGAGTCGATTGCCTCTCAAGTTGAATCTATTGCTTCTCAAGCTGAAACCATCGCTGCGACATCAGAGGAGCAAGCTCAGGTTTCTCAAGAAATCGCCGCAAACGCACATGCAATCAGCGACCTCAACCAGCAGAGCCGTGAAACTAGCGCTAAGACCTCTCACAGTGCTGATGAACTTCAAAAACAAGCTGAGTCGTTAAAGAACCAAGTTAACTTTTTTAGCTAGAAGCCGAGTTCACTGTTTCTATCAGTGACTTGCTCATAACCAATAGAGCCAACCATACGTTGGCTCTATCTCTTCACTAACTGGCTCTACCTATTCACGGATTGCCGTTAGCCAAGACAGCTGCGTTTATTCTAGCGCCCCACTATGCTTCCTGTTAAAATTTTGGACTTGAAATTTCTACCTCGAGTTCGCAATGACTTACCAATGCCCTTTGTGTCACCTACCTTTATCTCAAAACGATCGTACGTTTAAGTGTGAAAAGAACCATCAGTTCGACCTAGCGAAAGAAGGCTATGTCAATTTGATGCCAGCACACCACAAACGCTCAAAAGATCCAGGTGACAACAAAGAGATGATGCAGGCTCGTCGCCGCTTCCTTGAAGGCAACCACTACGATCCAATGCGCCAAGCCGTTGTTGGTTTATGCGCTAGCTATCTGCCAGAAACAGCCCCTAGCCTATTGGATATAGGTTGCGGTGAAGGTTATTACACCAATGAAATTGCGGTAAACCTTCAAGAAAAGAATGGCGCTACTTTTGGCCTAGATATATCTAAGATTGCTATCAAATACGCGGCTAAACGCTACCCTGCGGTCGACTTCTCTGTTGCTTCGAGTCATCGCCTACCCTTTGCTGAAAATAGCTTAGATGGCATTCTGCGCATTTATGCGCCATGTAAGGCTGAAGAGTTACAGCGCACCATCAAAGACAATGGCGTCGTGATCACCGTGACACCTGCTAGCCGACACCTGTATCAGCTGCGTGATGCGATTTATGATGGCGTTCGTTTGCACGATGAAGATCCAGAGGTGATCGAAGGTTTTACTCTTGAGCACCAAGAGCAACTAAACTATATGATGGAACTATCGGGGTCAGACGCATTCGACCTGCTACAGATGACGCCGTTTGCTTGGAAAGCGAGTGAAGAATTTAAACAACAACTCACCGATTCAGAGCAATTCAACTGTGAAGCTGACTTTATGCTACGAGTGTACCGCAAACAACTTTAATTGATATTGATTATCGTTTGCATTGAAATCTCATCTTGCCTCCTTTAGTATGCGTGTTCTTCAAGGAGGCATTTCATGCAACGTATTATTCTTATCGGATTAGCGACCCTGCTTACAGCTTGTGCTAATCAACCTTCAAACAGCACTTCTCAAAAAGTGGCTAACACGCAAACGCAAGCCGTTTCCACATTCTACGACTACCAATTCGCGTCTCCACAAGGTGAAGCGCTTTCTCTCAATGCATTACCTAAACAGCTGATTGACGCTGATGTGGTTCTTATTGGCGAATGGCACACTCACTCGGCAATCCATCGCTTCCAAACCGATTTCTTAAAAGCGCGCCGCAATGCCACATCAAACATTGCGCTTTCAATGGAACAATTCACTCGAGAGCATCAAAACACATTAAACCAATATCTAAATGATGAGATTGGCGAACAAGTTCTTATGTCTCAAGCGGCTGCTTGGCCAAATTACGAAAGTGATTACCGCGCGTTAGTGGAGTTCGCTAAAACCAACAACGTCGATATCATTGCGGCAAACGCACCAAAACCCTTTGTACAGTGTATCGGCCGTAAAGGATTATCCTATCTAGATCAGCTAACGACGGAACAACGTCAATGGATTGCTTCAGAAGTGGATACTGGCGATAGCCCTTATAAAGAAAAGTTCATGGCTTCGATGCATCACGGAACACCAGAGCAAACAGAAAAACAGTTTGCGGCTCAAGTCACATGGGACGAAACCATGGCAGAATCGATTGTTGATTACCTCGCATCGAACCCAGACCAACAAGTGATTCATGTGGCCGGTAAGTTCCACACCGAAGATGGTTTAGGCACTGCAGCATCGATTCTACGTCGTAACCCTGATTTGAAAATTGCCATCATCAGCCCAGTTGAAGCGATCTCATCGGATAGCAGTGACTATCAGCTTGAAGTTCTCGCGCCACCGGCTCGCTTTGTAAAGAAAGAGAACCGAATGAAGGCATATAAGCACCTATCTAAGCGCGGATCCGATCTCAAGTGCGACTAAACTCGCTATCCAGACTTAATCTTATTCAAGTTTAGGTCTGGCATGCTACAAGTCTGGCAAACTAAAAGCTTGTTCAATGACGCCCTAAGATAAATATTGATATCGGCATAGGAATTGCTTAATTACCAAGCAGTTTTGATTAAGCAGACGAAGATACATTGTGCGAATAAAAAAACATCACCACGGTGATTAAATGCACAAGTTTTTCACACCTCTGCCGATACTATATTTAAGGATAGGTAAGGAGAGCGATATGACGCCAGTAGGAACGAGTAACACTCAGCTGTATTCACCTTCGCAAATGAACGCACAAGCTAAAAGCATTGAAGCTGACAAGCCTGCACCTCTTAAGGTTGAGCAAAATACCGTTAAGCTTTCCGATGAGGGCAAAGCCCTATTATCTGCCCTTAAAGAAATCGATAAAGAAGCCAAGAAAGTCGAAGCTGAAAACGCGACCGTTACTGATAAGGTTGAGTCATTTGCTCACGGCGCATTAGGTATGGATCACCCAGATAAAATTGAAGAAGAGGATGATGGTTCTTATTCAGCAGGGCAATACTTATCCGCAGCGGCAACGGTTGGTGGCATTCTTCTCGCTCTTATATAACCTTACTTTCCTTTACGGCATTCCTTTCACTGCACCACGTGCATTGTTTGCACAGCACTGCTTACATTGTCCCTATTGCTCTGAGCCTCTTTCATTGCAAAAAATCGATTTGTCGTCACGACAACAGACCTGATTTGTCCTAAAAAACGAGTTCACGACATAATTCCGCTCTCATTTTAATGGAATAATACTCGTGAAAAACTCTTTTGCGCTTATTGATAAGCCAACCTTTTTTGGTGCGATAGCACTCCTACTCACGATCATCTTCCCGCTGATTATGTTCCCGACGCAAGGAGCAGACTGGATCGCGGTCGCTAAAACCTTTATGACAGACCAACTTGGTTTCTTGTACCTAGCGCTTGGACTCGCAGCTTGTGCCTTCATGGTTTACGTTGTGTTCAGTGATATGGGACAAATTAAACTGGGTGAAGCCGATGAAGAACCTGAATTTAAAACCGCTTCATGGGCAGCAATGCTTTTCTGTGGTGGTATCGGGGCAAGTATCTTGTACTGGGGCTGTATCGAGTGGGCTTACTACTACCAATCACCTCCTTTTCAACTAGAACCCGGCAGTGAAGAAGCCGTTCGTTGGGCTGCGACCTATGGTTTATTCCACTGGGGTCCAATTGCTTGGTCTATTTACCTAATCCCTGCTATTCCAATTGCCTACTTTTTCTATGTACGTAAACAACCTGTACTAAAAATTTCTAGTGCATTGATGCCAGTATTGGGTGAACACCATAGCCGCGGCATTGCAGGTAAAGTTGTAGATATCCTATTCATCTTTGGTCTATTAGGTGGCGCAGCAACAACGTTAGGTTTAGCAGCACCTCTTATTACTGAAGGTCTTAACCACTTATTCGGCCTACCAAAAAATAACGTTACTCAAGTTATGGTGCTTCTGGTTTGTACTGCGATATTCGCATACTCATCGTATGCGGGTTTGGAAAAAGGCATCAAGATCCTCAGTAACATCAACTTCTGGGGCGCAATGGGACTATTGATATTCGTCCTAATCGCTGGCCCAACGATTTTCATGCTTGAAACGGGTCTAGACTCGATTGGTCGCCTATTGTCTAACTTCTTCGTGATGGCAACGTGGGCTGAACCATTCGGCGGCTACGGTACGTTCGAAAATACCCATTTTCCACAAGATTGGACCATTTTCTACTGGGCATGGTGGCTAGTTTTTGCACCAAGCATGGGCCTGTTTGTTGCGCGTATCTCTCGCGGCAGAACCATTAAACAAATGGTGTCAGGCTCTATCTTCTTTGGTTCATTAGGCTGTTTCTTATTCTTCATGATCTTAGGTAACTACGGTTTATCCCTACAGTTATCTGGTGAGCTAGATGTCGTTGCAATCCTAAATGAAGAAGGCGCAACCAAAGCTATCTTCTCGATGCTGGCACAACTGCCAATGAGCACGTTAGTGATCGCCGTATTTACACTGTTGTGTATTATTTTTACTGCGACAACCTTTGACTCTATCTCTTACATTTTGGCTTCTGTGGTTCAGAACAACGTGACCGAAGAGCCAATGCGTTGGAACCGTATGTTCTGGGCATTCACACTGTCGTTCTTACCAACGATTCTGATGTTCTTGGGTGGTCTAAGCACGCTTCAAACCGCTGCAATTGTCGGTGGCTTACCGCTACTGGCTATCTCTGTGATGTTGATGATCTCAGCCGTTCGTGCAACGAGCCTCGATTTACGTCACCAAGAGAGTTACATCGAGCCGACGATTAACATCGAAGAGCTGCCAGACATGGATCCATGGTCGGCAGAAGGGATGGCACTGGCACAGTTCGAGAAAGAGAAAGACGCAGCACAAGAAGCCGCAGAACTTGAACGTGAAGCTTATAAAGCCCTTGCTGATGTGAAGAAAGAAATCCGCGCTTATGTTCTTGAACAGGGTGCACAAATGGAAACACATGAGCTTCCTGAAAACCTACAACAAGCACTTGAGCAGGCTGAAAACAACCTAAGCACAGCTCAAGCGAAAAAAGTTGAGTTATCAGAGCAAGCTCAGAAAGCTCGAGTCGCGTTCAATCAGGTGGTTGCAGAACTGCCACTTACTTGACATTAGCCATGACACAGTCCATTTATTTGGACTCTCCTAAATACGACAAAGGCTCACAGAAATGTGAGCCTTTTTTTATGTTTTTCTAAAAATTTGAGTTATTGCTCAATTTCATATTGATGAAACAAATATGAAACGACTTTGACACAAATCGGTGTTCTAATCATCCCGCTTATATAAAAAGGGATAACTAATGAAGCACTTTATGAAACCAATTGTTACCGCAGTGGTAACCTCTACACTCTCATTCAACGTACTTTCAGCAGAAATCAAAAATGTCATTCTGATGATCGGCGACGGCATGGGACCTCAGCAAGTTGGCTTATTGGAAACCTACGCAAACCAAGCGCCAAATTCCATCTATAAAGGGAACAAAACGGCCATTTATCAACTTGCTCAAGAAGGGGTTATTGGTTCATCCCTAACGCATCCGGAAGACGCAATCGTAGTGGATTCAGCTTGCTCTGCGACCATGCTTGCAACGGGTATCTACAGCGGTTCAGAAGTGATCGGTATCGATTCCCAAGGTAACCATGTTGAGACAGTACTTGAGAAAGCAAAAAAAGCAGGCAAAGCGACCGGCTTAGTTTCCGACACGCGCTTAACTCACGCGACCCCTGCTTCGTTCGCCGCTCACCAACCTCACCGTTCTTTAGAGAATCAAATTGCATCTGATATGTTAGCAACAGGCGCTGATGTGATGCTCTCTGGAGGGCTGCGTCATTGGATTCCTAAATCGACCAACGACAAAGGTGAAACCTATAAGCAACTTGAGAAACTGACTCAAGGTGATGTTTATCTCAAATCGAAGCGTAAAGACGACCGTAACCTGCTGACTGAAGCAGAGACAGACGGCTACCAACTGGCGTTTAATCGCAACATGCTAGACGATGCTAAGGGCGATAAACTACTTGGCCTATTCGCCTACTCAGGCATGGATGATGGCATCGCTTACAGCAACAAGAAAAAGAGTGGCGAACGAACTCAGCCAAGCCTGAAAGAGATGACACAAAAAGCGCTCAACATCCTATCCAAAGATGAAGATGGCTTTTTCCTAATGGTCGAAGGTGGCCAAATCGACTGGGCGGGACACAGTAACGATGCAGGCACGATGTTGCATGAACTGCTCAAGTTTGATGAAGCGATCCAAACGGTGTATGAATGGGCAAAAGATCGTGAAGATACGATCGTGATTGTGACCGCAGACCACGAAACAGGCTCTTTCGGTTTCAGCTACTCTTCTAACAACCTACCAAAACCACAGAAACGTTCTGGCGAAGCCTTTGCTGATCGCGACTATGCACCCAACTTTAACTTTGGTGCATTCGACATTCTTGATGGTTTATACAATCAGAAGCAAAGCTACTACGGCATGATCAGCGAATTTCAGAAGCTAGATAAATCGCTGCAAACACCTGAAAAACTGGCTGAGATCGTCAACAAAAACAGCGAGTTCCCTATCACTGCTGAACAAGCGAAAAACGTATTAGCCAGTAAGCCGAACCCATATCGACTGGCTCAGCACAAATACTTGTCGACAGAGGAAGTACCTGCTATCAACGATTTCGATGCTTTCTTCCCATATAACGACCGTGGCAACCTACTTGCTCGCGAACAAGCAACAGGTCAAAACATCGTTTGGGGTACAGGTACACATACTCACACACCAGTGAACGTGTTTGCTTGGGGTCCTGCTGAAAAGATACTGCCAGTTTCGAAAATCATGCACCACTCAGAACTGGGTGAGTACATTAAACAACAAGTAAACTAGCCTGAATCTTTTTTGCTCGTTTCACTTAGCGCCCTTCGGGGCGTTTTTTGTTTTAAGTTTTTAAGCCTTTAAGCCTTTAAGTCTTTAAGTCTTTAAGTTAAGTAAGTGAGTGAGTTTTAAATTTAGGCGACGCCAAATAGCAAAACAGCCGCTCAAGAGCGGCTGTTTTAGAATAATTAGCGATTCGGATGGTTCAAGATGTGGTCTTCCCAATCGACAACATCGATTTCGTATACCACTTTATTACGAACACTTTCACCTGCAGCATGCATCTCAGATTTAGAACCCGTAATCAATGGGTGCCACTCAGGAATCGGCTTAGATTCAGATAGAAGACGGTAAGCACAAGTGTCTGGTAGCCAATGGAATTCATGAATCTTGTCACGAGTCAGCTTCAAACACTCTTCACCTGAAGTGAAGCGGTTCGGGTAGTCTTTACAAGAACATGTTTTGTCGTTTAACCAGCTGCACGCCACGTTGGTGTAGTAAACTTCATCACTATCTTCATCCATTAGTTTATGCAGGCAACACTTACCACAACCGTCACACAGTGATTCCCACTCGTTCTCGGTCATTTGCTCTAGTGTCTTTTCTTGCCAAAATGGATTCGTCATAGGATTACTTCTTACTCTTTTACTGGGGTGCGTGTTATACCGCTAGCCCATAAAAAGTTCAAGGATAATAATTGTTCATTCTTTGATTCAATCAACAGCTGTCACTCTCATCATTTTTTGCTACTATCGCGCACCCTGTTATTTAGTGAGTTTAATTTGATGGAATGTCGCCTAGGTTGTGGAGCTTGTTGTATCGCTCCAAGTATTACATCTGCTATTCCTGGAATGCCTAATGGTAAGCCTGCTGGCGTACGCTGCATTCAATTAAATGAGCAAGATCTATGCAAATTATTTGGTCAACCTTCACGCCCGAAGGTATGTCACCAGTTCAAAGCCTGCCCTATCATCTGTGGTAAAACAGACCAAGAAGCGCTTGATAACCTTATTGAGCTCGAAGCAATAACCTAACAATACTTTTCTTCTTATATATGCCCAAGATTTCACAACTTTGATAGATCTAAACTATCTTATTGATACTGGTAAAGATTAATAAGGATAGTTATGAATAAGTATATCGCAGAAATGTTCGGTACGTTTTGGTTGGTGTTAGGTGGTTGTGGTAGTGCCGTCTTAGCCGCGGCTTTCCCTGATGTGGGAATTGGTCTACTCGGAGTTTCCCTTGCCTTTGGATTAACCGTACTCACTATGGCTTTCGCTATTGGTCATATATCCGGTTGCCACCTCAACCCTGCTGTCACCATCGGTCTATGGAGTGGTGGTCGCTTTGATGGCAAAGATGTTGCGCCTTATATTATCGCTCAGGTGATTGGCGGTATTATCGCGGGCGGCGTGCTATTTGTGATTGCTTCAGGCCAAGCTGGCTTTGATGCAGCTGCCTCTGGCTTTGCTTCCAATGGTTATGGTGAACACTCACCGGGCGGTTACTCGCTCACTGCGGCTCTCGTTTGTGAAGTGGTCATGACCATGGTGTTCCTATTCGTGATCATGGGGGCAACCGATTCGAAAGCACCGGCTGGATTTGCACCTATCGCGATTGGTCTTTGTTTAACCTTGATCCACCTTATCAGTATCCCCGTCACTAATACCTCTGTGAACCCTGCTCGAAGTACTGGTGTAGCCGTATTTGTTGGGGACTGGGCTGTTTCGCAATTATGGCTATTCTGGATTGCACCGATTATTGGTGCCGTGATTGGTGCTGCGATTTACAAAGCCGTGCGTGGCTCTGATTAATCGTTTAAAAAGGTTTTAGAGTAGACGCGTTTCAGAATAGAGCTTTATAACAAAAAAGAAAAAGCCGCTTAGTGATGATTCACCAAGCGGCTTTTTTAGATCTTATGACGACCGAGTAAGGAGTGCGAAAGCGTGGTGCCATCCACCAGCTCTAGCTCACCACCGACGGGAACACCATGGGCGATACGGCTAGCGTTCACTTCATGGGCATTACATAGCTCAGCAATGTAATGCGCTGTTGCTTCCCCTTCTACTGTCGGGTTAGTCGCTAGAATTACTTCAGTGATATCACCACGACGTAAACGGTAATCCAAAACATCGAGACCGATATCACTTGGACCGATACCATCAAGTGGTGAAAGATGTCCCATCAACACAAAGTAACGACCTGAATATTGGCCAGTTGCTTCAATGGCTGCAATGTCTGCAGGGCTCTCTACTACACAAATTTGACCATTTTCCTGACGTTTAGGATTGGTACAAATGTGGCAAGTATCTTCTTCAGTAAAAGTACGGCACTCATTACAATGACCAATTTCGGTCATTGCTTGGCTAAGAGCTTCAGCCAACTGTAGGCCGCCTTTTCTATCGCGCTGTAACAAATGAAAGGCCATACGCTGCGCCGACTTGGGGCCAACCCCAGGTAGACAACGTAAGGCCTCCATCAAATGCTCCAGCATATGACTGGTACGCATATTTAACCGTTCTAACTTTTAAAGTAACGGCCTATTCAAAATAGGCCGTTGATCGAGACAAGTCTCTTATAAATAAGTCGCTTAGAAAGGCATTTTCATACCTGGTGGAAGTTGCATCCCACCAGTTACGCCAGCCATTTTCTCTTTTTGAGTCTCTTCAACACGACGAGCTGCATCGTTGAAAGCGGCTGCGATAAGATCTTCAAGCATCTCTTTATCGTCTTCCATTAGGCTTTCATCGATATCAACGCGACGAACACTGTGACTACCAGTAATCGTAATTTTTACAAGGCCAGCACCTGACTCACCTGTAACTTCCATATTTGCGATTTCTTCTTGAAGCTTTTGCATGCGTTCTTGCATTTGCTGGGCTTGCTTCATCATGTTGCCCATACCGCCTTTACCAAACATGTTATTACTCTCTGGTCTAATTGGTTTATTAAAATCATTTAAGCTACTAAGGGCTTAAATGGGGGTTAAAACACTGTGATTCAACCCCACGAGTTCAGTTCTCTGATTTGCTTTCCAAGGATGATATGCTCATCACTAAATGAAAGGCATATCGATATTGGAGGAACACTATATTGGACGAACGCTGTCTCTATCCAACTCGGCAGCAAAACGTCTTTCGATAAACTGTACGTTGGCATCGTTTTCCAAACTGGTAAACGCGTCTTTCAACTTGCTTTGATACAATCTTTCTCGCAGTTCTAGCGGTGTTTCTCCACCATCACCAATTTCAACACTCAAATGACACTCTTCTCCAAGCACAGTATTGAGAGACTGTAATAGCTCACTCTGTGCACGGTCCGTATTCAAGTGAGCCTGGCTCGCTCTTAACGTTAAGGTGATTGATGTGTCAATCTTAGTAAATACTGAGTTCAATGCTAACTGTTCAACAAGCTTGGCTGTCTCTAGCTTTTGAATCGTGGCGGACCATTCATCTTGAACAACCGACTCTTGAAGCAATTTATCGACCATTTCTGGTGTCTTAATATGCTCTAACGCACGCTTGATCTGAGTAGGTGTAAGCTCTTTGCTCACCTCTTTCACTACAGGTTTAGACGGTTTCCAGCGATAAGGTTCATTATCGTTGGTCACATTTTCTGTCGAAGAGGCGGTTAAAGAAGCTGGCGACACCCGCTCAGAACCACCGTGTTGCTGAGCAACTCGGTCAAGAACTGAAGTTTTAGCTGGTGTCGCTTTAGCCTTTTTTGGCGCCGAACCTTTGTTTTCTGTTGCTGCACCACCTCTACGTTGAGAACGCAATTGGTGACGTAAACCACTCACAGGCGAAGTTGCACGCGCTGGTTGCTCTTGCGAAGCAGAAGAAACAGGTGGAACAGAAGGTGCAACGGGAGCAACATTTGGCTGCTCTTGATTCTGATAATTAGCTTGCTGAGTCATGGGACTCATCGGCTGCTCTGTACCGTAGCTTGGACGCTCATCATAAGCAGGTGGCGCGTCATACTGACTGTGCGGGTAATCCTGTTCTGGATAACCTTGGTTGCCTGAATGATCAGCGTAACCTTGCGAATCTGAATATTGGTTCTGATTCTTCGGCGGTTGCTGTTGCACAGGCTGCTGAACAGGAGCTTGCTTAGGCACTTGAGGCTGTGAAACCGCTGGAGCCTGAGCTGACTGTCTCGGAGCGGCCATTGGCGCAGCTTGACTCACGGGCTGAGCAACACTCTGAACCTGGTTCTGAACCGGATTCTGAGCTGCAGGAGCAGGCGCTGGGCTAGTCGACTCAGTCGAGATAGCCGTAGCAACAGTTTGCTCAGCAGGTCTGAATGCCAACATACGCAGAACCACCATCTCAATACCAACACGAGCGGTTGGAGATAATGGCAAGTCTTGACGACCTTTCAGCACTATCTGGTAGTAGAGTTGGATGTCTTGCGGGCTTAACGCTTTACTCAGCAGTTCTAGCCTTTCAGCATCCGGCTGAGCCTTGTCTAAAGTAGACGGCAGAGCTTGATACATCGCCAAACGGTGTAATTGAGCCGCAAGTTGACTCAGCAATCCATCCCACTCAACGCCATTTTCAGCAAGAGCTTGAATGCAAGCCATCGCTAATTGTGGTTGTTTACTGCTAATCGCTTCAAGTAGGTGAATCGCTTGGTCTGTATCCAGCGTACCAAGCATGTGAGCAACAGTGTCTGTCACTACATTGCCATTACCTAATGCGATAGCTTGGTCTGTTAGGCTAAGAGCGTCACGCATACTGCCATCAGCGGCATGAGCAATCATTCCAAGCGCACGAGATTCAGACGTCACATTTTCTTGTTCAAGAATATGATCGAGTTGCTCGTGGATATTATCAACGCTAATCGGCTTAAGGTGGAATTGCAGACAACGCGACAATATAGTCACAGGAAGCTTTTGCGGATCCGTCGTTGCGAGCAAGAACTTCACATACTCAGGCGGCTCTTCTAAGGTCTTTAGAAGCGCGTTAAAGCTGTGCCTAGACAGCATGTGTACTTCATCGATTAGGTAAACCTTGAAGCGACCACGTGCAGGCTTGTACTGAACATTGTCCAGAAGCTCGCGGGTATCTTCTACCTTAGTACGTGAGGCAGCATCGATCTCGAGCAGGTCAACAAAACGACCTTCATCGATTTCTTTACAGGTTGCACACTCACCACAAGGGGTTGAAGTAATGCCTGTTTCACAGTTGAGTCCCTTCGCAAACAAACGGCCGATGGTCGTTTTACCGACACCTCGTGTACCGCTGAATAGGTAAGCGTGATGCAACCTATTTTGGCTAAGGGCGTTCTCTAATGCTGTTAAAACATGGGCTTGACCAACCACTTCTTTGAATTTGGTTGGTCGCCATTTTCGCGCTAACGCAAGATAGCTCATGAATAATTCCGAAAAGGATTAGTGACCGTCGAATTCGCAGATGCTAAACACTTCTAGACCTAAGCCTTGTAAGCGCTTGTCACCACCGATTTCTGGAAGGTTAATAACAAATGCAGCGTGTTCTACCACACCACCAAGCTGACGAATCAGCTTTGTTGTCGCTTCAATCGTACCGCCTGTTGCTAGCAAGTCATCAACCATCAGCACTTTATCGCCTTCAACGATAGCATCGGTATGGATTTCTAGTGTATCAGTGCCGTACTCAAGCTCATAAGATTGTGCCAAAGTTTGACGAGGCAACTTGCCCGGTTTACGAACAGGGATAAAACCGACACCTAGCTCAAGAGCAAGAGGCGCACCAAATAGGAAACCACGAGCTTCAGTACCCACGATCTTAGTAAAGCCCATGCCCTTGTATGTGTCCACTAACAGGTTGATTGTCGCTTTGTACGCGGCAGGATCTTCCATCAAGCTTGTTACGTCACGGAACAAAATACCCGCTTTAGGGTAATCAGGAATGCTTTTGATGCTTGCTTTGATCAGAGAGATTTTTTCTGTGTTCATAATCTTATGCACTTCATTAGGCCGCTTTCCAAACTCTCGTTAACGAATCAAACATCAACGCTCGGAATTAAGGAAAGGTACGATTGGTATTCATTGCAACGAGAGTCATAACTCTGATTGCTGAAATAATAAACGCCCGCTATACAAGCAGGCACACTGGCTTAATGGTAGTGATTTTCTTTGCTGTCAGCAACCAACTCATGGGTTGGAAGTCGCATAAACCATGTGAGAAGAATAACAAGTACACAAATTAGGAAAACCTTGACCCAAATGATCGGGGCAAAGTAGATCGATAACGCAAAACTCAACAAGATAAAGAACACGCCACGCGTTTTAACTTGTTTGGTCACAGCACCGTGTTGATACCAATTGTTCAATAACGGGCCGAGCGTTTTATGCTCATGCATCCATTTGTGAACTTTGGGGTTGCTTCGCATGAAACATGCACTGGCAAGAAGGAGAAAAGGCGTGGTTGGCAGAACGGGTAAAACGATCCCTAGAACTGCAAGAATGATACAAAGGCCACCAGCAATATTGAGGCTTAAAACTCGAACGCTAATTGTGGCCTCCTTGAGTTAGCTATCACCATCGGCGACGATAGCTTAACTAGAATGTTGCGTAACCATTGAATACTCGGATCAACGTAAGGGTTGCTGGTAATAATGGAATCGCTAAAAATGCGGCTAAAAATCCTAAAAAATAGAATACATTAAACGGGTCTTGAAAGTCTTTGTTATCTGCCATGATTGCTTCTTGTTTTTGTTAGTAAAGGTAAGTTTCTGGCGAACCAAACCCGCTTTGCTAAATCGACATTTAACAAAAAAGGCATAGCCACACCATTTGCGCAACTATACCTTAATCAATTATTCACAAAAACCGAGGAAATATAGGGTTAATCAGTGGACCCTTGGTGTATGTCTAAACTAAAACTGGCCGATCCAAGCAGGCTCAATGATAGCTGGCAGCCTTGTTCAATCGGAAGATCCCGCGTAATGAAGTTCTTCTTACAGTTCTCACCCAAGCGCTCGCCCGCCGCAATATGTTGATTCAATTCGCCATTTGACCATTGTCCATCTAAACCCGCAGGTAAAATAGAGATAGTTCCCACAGCAAGATCAGCAACACCAAACAAAGCATTCACAGGGGTTGAACATTTAGAGCAACGAATCCCCTTCTCCAAAATTTCCGCAATATCTTTGAGATCAACGTTAAAATCTTTTCTATTTCTGATGTAATCGTGGAATAACGCTCTCACCAACAATGTGGCCGCTGAGCCGCCGTTATCAGAAGACGACGAATCGACGAGGTAGAAAGCAAACTGCCCGTTCATCATCCACGCATAATCAAACACAAGCGGCATCATTTCTGTTGATTGCAGTAAACGGTAACTGCAACGCCATGAGCCTTGTCGTGTGTCTTTCTCTGGAAGCAGCGCGTGCAATAAGTCTCTTGCAGCACTCGGGTTATCTTGCAGGTAGTTTAGATGCCAATGCAACTCTTGGTCTTCAGGAATCTCGCCACCGTCATCAACGCAGAACCATTGGCTTGAAAAATCTCGTTGGTCTGAAATGTTATCGAACGAATCTGTCAATGTATTCGCAATCGCACTTCCTAAGTGACCGTGATCCTCTAGAGGTTTCGCTAAAAAGTCTTTGATACCAAATCGTAATGCTTTCGCCACATCAGACATATCATCAGTGCCAGACACAACGATCATAGGCAGTGACGGATACTCTAAACTGAGCTCTTCTACAAGCTCAATGCCATCCAGTATCGGCATTGATAAGTCACACACAATTAAATCTGGCGCTGAGTCTCTAAGCTTTTGCAGAGCGTCCAGCCCATTTTCAGCCTCAACCACTTTATAACCAATCTTGTCTAAGTACGCGCTGGTTATCCGGCGAAAAATAGGATCATCATCAACCAACATAACGCATTTTTGATTGAGAACTTCCTGAGCCGAGGTCATAACTGGCTGACTGTGAGTTTTGTACATAATCTCTAACCTCACAAAACTAAGTCGAATTATTATTGTTATCTGTTCTAAGAACTAATATAAAACTTAGTAATAAAATACTAAATACACAAATGTTCACTCTTTACTGGTAATTCGTGACAAGGGTTGGAATACTGGTAAATAGTGCAACGAGTTGACGTAACGCAAACATTGATCTCAATATTACGTATAAATTAGATGAGATTGTAAACAAATGTGTCTGGATTTATGAAATTAGATGATTTAAACCTCTTTCGACTTGTCGTTGAAAATGGGAGCTACACCGCAACATCGCGCAAGACTATGATTCCGGTTGCGACCATTACACGACGCATCCAAGCCTTAGAAGACTCTTTGAACCTAAGGCTTCTCAATAGACACGCGCGTAAACTCTCTTTAACAGAGGCTGGCGAACGTTTTTTCAATGAATGCTCACCGTTACTACAACGTCTATCTTCTACTGCAGAAGAACTCACTGACGTGTGTAAGGGGGCTTCAGGGAAGATTCGCATTACCGCCCCCTCGAACCTGACCAAGCGCATGATGATGCCGATGTTCAGTGAATTCATGACTCAATACCCTGATATCAATATTGAGCTGATGATGAACAACCAAGCTGATCAGCTTGATCCAACTGAGTGGGATGTCATTTTCAGAGTCGGCCCGCAGCGTGATTCAAGCTTAATCGCAAGAAAGATCAGTGAAGTGAAGGATATTCTTATCGCGAGTCCTGACTACTTAGCGAAGAACCCGGCACCAAGTCATGCAGAAGAGCTCGCGAATCATTCTTTACTCAAAGGTTACCCGCTGATTAAGTGGCAGCTGAGTAATTCGAATGACGAAACAGTTGTTAATAGCGAGAAAGGTCGTTTCAATGCGAATGCGCTTAATGTCGTGAGACAAGCCTGTTCAGAGGGCCTAGGTATCACCCTAATGCCTGATGTCATGATCCGTGAATACATTGAAGATGGCAGCTTAGTGCAAGTCTTAGAAGACTGGAGTGCTAACCCTCGTGATATTTACATGCTTTATAACCACAAAGACCACCTGCCAGAGAAGGTTAGATTGTTTATCGATTTTGTGATCGCATACCACATTCACTAAGATTCAATCCCCTTCCCCCGCAAACAAAAAAACCAGAGCCGATGCTCTGGTTTTTTATTACTCATTTTTTATGAGTACGCTAAGCGCCTTCGTTATGTAACTCTAGGTTCGCGAGATCTTGTTGGATCTCACGCTCAACCTTTGAATCGTCATTACGTAAAGAATCTAGGAAATCTAGGTACGCTTGGTCGATATCGCCCGTTACATACTCGCCGTTGAATACAGATGTATCAAAACGAGAGATGTCTTGATTACCCATACCTACCGCCGAGATTAAGTCTGGTAGCGTTTGGAAAATCAAAGCGTCTGCGCCGATCTGCTTACAAATCGTTTCGTTGTCACGGCCATGAGCAATAAGCTCCGTCGCGCTCGGCATATCGATGCCGTAAACGTTCGGGAAACGAACCTCAGGAGCAGCAGAAACCATGAAGACTTTGCTTGCGCCAGAATCACGAGCCATCTCAATAATCTGCTCTGATGTCGTGCCACGAACAATAGAATCATCAACCAATAGAACGTTCTTACCTTTAAACTCAGAACGAATCGCGTTGAGCTTACGGCGAACCGACTTCTTACGCTGTTGCTGACCAGGCATGATAAACGTGCGGCCAACATAGCGGTTTTTCACGAAACCTTGACGATATGGCTTATTGATCGCTTGAGCAATTCGTAGCGCAATATCATTCGATGTTTCAGGGATTGGAATTACCACGTCAATGTCTAGGTCTGCGTACTCTTCTTTAATACGCTTGCCTAACATCTCACCCATCTCAACGCGTGCGCTGTAAACCGAAATTTTATCGATGAATGAATCAGGACGAGCAAAATAAACAAACTCGAAAATACATGGGTTTAACTGTGGGTTATCTGCGCATTGTTTAGTGAAAAGCTCACCATTGAATGTTGCGTAAATAGCTTCACCAGGGGCAACATCGCGCATAAAATCAAAACCAACAGCGTCTAATGCTACTGATTCAGACGCAACCATGTACTCTGTTTTACCGTTAATTTCACGCTTGCCAAGACACAGTGGACGAATACCATGTGGGTCACGGAATGCGATCATACCGTGGCCGATGATCATCGCTGTCACTGCGTAAGCACCACGAATAGTACGGTGCACGTTTGCAACGGCGCGGAACACATCTTCTGAAGTCACATTACCTTTAACAGTATCGATTTCATGAGCCAATACGTTCAGTAGAACTTCAGAATCAGAGGTTGTGTTGACATGACGACGGTCTTTTTCGAACAACTTCTCACGAACTTCACTTGCATTCGTTAGGTTGCCGTTGTGCGCCAACGTGATACCAAAAGGAGAGTTTACGTAGAAAGGCTGCGCTTCAGAAGCACTCGAGCTTCCCGCTGTAGGATAACGAACATGACCAATACCCACGTTACCTTGGAGGCGTTGCATGTGTTTTGCTTCAAAAACATCTTTAACTAAACCGTTCGCCTTACGCAGACGGAAACGATTGCTTTCTATGGTACAAATACCAGCGGCATCTTGGCCACGATGCTGCAATACCGTTAAAGCGTCATAAATAGACTGGTTTACAGGTGTTGAACCCACGATTCCAACAATACCACACATGTCCTAATCCTCGATTTTCGACATTAACTGGCGCTAAAGCGCGCCAGATAAGAAACTAGATGTTGCTTGTAAATGCTCAAAGAACGGCGCAATGATTCGGCTAAACTCCGGAACCAACTGCGAATTCTCCCACCACTCAGAACTTGGGAATGCAGTAAACGCATCCATGAAAAACAACACTGCTGAGACAATCAGAACACCACGTAAGCCGCCAAAGACGACACCGAGGATTCTGTCTGTACCCGACAGGCCTGTTTTCTGAACTAGCTGACCGATGACATAGTTAACTAAGGCACCGACAACTAACGTTGCAACAAATAATGCTGCTATCGCAGTTCCGTTTCGAAACATCTCATCTTCGATATTGGTGAAGTACATGGCTAATTTAGCGTAGTACTGGCTAGCAATAAAAAATGCTCCAAACCAAATAACAAGTGACAACGCTTCTTTAGCGAAACCGCGAACTAAACTGATCACGGCAGAGAAGCCGATCACGCCTAAAATGACAAAATCTAACCAATTCATGAATTCTTCATCTTAAGTTGGCGCGCATTTTAACAGAAAAAATGCTGACGCAAACGTTTTCTTATGGATTTAACGGTTTAAATTTGAGCAATTGGCCTTTTGAACCCGTAATTTTTTCTAATTCCTTAATTTGTCGCTCAAGTTTGGATTTAGAGACATCCGGGCCAATAATTACTCGCGTAAACGTTTTTTCTTGCTTGGTGTGAGCCTGGTAACCACGCTTTTGTAAATCCTTAACAACGTTTTTTGCGTTGTCAGCATTCTTCAAAGCCATCAATTGAATAATCCAAGCACTGTCTTGGTATTCATTTTTTTCCGGTACTGGCTTAACCACCACGGCCACTTTATCCGCTTCTTTACTATTTGAAGCCGACGCAGTTTGCTTATCTGAATTATCAACACCACTTTCAACCACTCGCTCAACCGGAGAGTCCGGCAGTGCAATCTGATCTTCAACAGGGTCGAGTACTTCAAAAACTTCTACATTACTATCAAGCTCTGGCTTAATCGGAATGCTTGCAAACTCTTCTTTATAGTGGAGCTTCTTACCATCCAGCACATCGGGCAATACAATCACACCAATGGCCACTAAAATGATGGTACCGACTAATCGGCTTTGGAATTTACTTGCCATTTAGTTTCCTTTTTTCTGCCAATGCTCCAATACTTCACCCACAGTATGGAAAGAACCGACCACCAGTACAACATCGTCACCTTTAACAGAAGCTAAAGCCGCTTCAAACGCTGCTACAGGGTTTGAATGCTGCTCTACGCCTTGAGGTAGGCTTTGACACAATTCAGCAGCTGTTGCGGCTCGTGGGCCGTTCAGCGAAGCTGGGTACCAATGTGTTGTGATTGGTGCTAATACTTCCAATGTCGCAGGGATATCTTTGTCATGAAGCATGGCGACTACAACGTGTAAATTTTTGCCTGCATACTTCTTCGTTACTTGCTGCGCAAAGTATTCAGCCGAATGCGGGTTGTGCGCAACATCAAGCACAATCACGGGTTGTTCGCTAATTTTCTGCATACGCCCAGGTAGCTGTGCGTTCTTCATGCCATTAACGATGTTCACATCGCTAATGCTAAGTTCTGAAGTACCTAATGCCATCAATGCTGTTGCTGCGTTAGGTAGCGGCAGACTTGGAATAGGCAGTGATTCTAGTTGGAATGCACCACTGCGCCAGTTCCAAGTATCGCCGTCTACATCATAGGTGTATTGAATACCCACCTGATAGAACTCAGCCTTAATGTCATCAGCGTGAGCAGCAACCGTAGCTGGTGGTTTAGGTTGACCACAGATAGCTGGCTTACCGCTACGATAAATACCGGCTTTCTCAAAACCAATCACATTGATGTCATCACCTAGCCAATCAACATGGTCGACAGCCAAACTGGTAATCACAGAAACATCATGCTCTACGATATTCGTCGCATCTAGGCGTCCACCTAGACCCACTTCTAATAACACAACATCAACCGCTTCAGTTTGAAAAGCACGTAACGCCGCTAAAGTCCCATATTCGAAAAAGCTAAGGCTGATTTCGCCGCGCTCTTTCTCAATGAAATTGAAAGACTGAACCATCTTTTCATCGGATAGATCTTGGCCGTTAATACGAACACGTTCGTTATAGCGAATTAAGTGAGGAGAACTGTAGACACCAACTGAGTAACCAGCATCCAACAGAATAGCTTCCATTAGTGCACACGTTGAGCCTTTGCCATTAGTTCCGGCAACAGTAATAACGTGTTGAGCAGGTTTGGTGAGGTTTGCCTTAGAGGCGACGGCCTGAACTCGGTCTAATCCAAGATCAATAGCGCTTGTGTGGATGTTTGATAAATAATCAAGCCACATCTCCAAAGAGGATGTGGCTTGAGGAATAGGTTGTTGACTCATCTAACTCATAACCATGATTAAGTAGGTTTGTTAGAAGGTACTTTACCCTTTTTCTGGCGCTTCTGGTACTTCATAAGTAGCTTCATTCGGTGAATCGTTCACAGAAACTACTAATGGTGAAGGCTGGTTGGTCATTTTAGCAACAAGGCTTGCAACTCGCTGACGCATCTCACGACGGTCAACGATCATGTCGATAGCGCCGTGGTCTAGTAGGAACTCACTGCGTTGGAAACCTTCAGGAAGGTCTTCACGTACAGTTTGTTCGATTACACGACGTCCAGCAAAACCGATAAGCGCTTTTGGCTCACCGATGTTGATATCACCAAGCATTGCCAAACTCGCAGAAACACCACCCATTGTTGGATCAGTCATTACTGAAACAAACGGTAGGCCTTTCGCAGATAAACGCTCTAGAGCAGCACTGGTCTTTGCCATTTGCATTAGAGACATCAATGCCTCTTGCATACGAGCACCACCACTTGCAGAGAAACAAACTAAACCACAGTTGTTCTCAATAGCCGCATCTACCGCTTTCACAAAACGAGCACCAACAACAGAGCCCATTGAACCACCCATAAATGAGAATTCAAAAGCACACGCTACGATTGGTAAACCTAGTAGTTCACCTTTCATTGCGATCAGCGCGTCAGTTTCACCACTGTTCTTTTGAGCAGTAGAGATACGCTCTTTGTAACGCTTAGAGTCTTTAAACTTCAGTTTGTCTTGTGGCTCAAGATCAGCACCTAGTTCAACGCGCTCACCTTTGTCTAGGAATGTATCCAGACGGCGACGTGCCTTCATGCGCATGTGATGGTCACATTTTGGACACACTTCTAGGTTACGCTCTAGTTCAGCATGGTAAAGAACCTGCTCACAAGAAGTACATTTGGTCCAAACACCCTCAGGGATAGACGCTTTACGAGATGTTACGATGTTGCTTTTTTCTAAAATCTTTTCAAGCCAACTCATGGAAGACCTTTTTGTTTCGATTCTTACGCTTGATTGCGAAAGAAATAAATTTGGGAATTATGCGTGGGAATTAAAGCACATAAAACAGCGACTGTAGATAAAAAACTGGTTGTACCTATTTTCTGGCACTATTTTACGCACGAAACCGTAATATTTTTTGAACCTAAGTCTCACATTTAGTTCAAATTATCCGGTAAAAACAGAGGCCCAATTGGCTCTCGTGGTAACTCAAAATGTTCAGGATAATCAACATCTACCAGATACAAGCCTTCCGCTTTGGCGGTTGCGCCAGCCACTTTTCGATCTTTAGCCTCTAAAAGCCACTGGATCCACTCTGGTTTTTGCTCACCTTTACCTACTGCAATTAGGCTACCCGTAATATTCCTCACCATGTGGTGAACAAACGCATTCGCTTTAATATCGATCACTATGTAGTGCCCATGACGAGTCACGTTTAAGTGAATCATGTTTCTCCATGGACTACGAGATTGACAATGTGTGGCTCTGAATGAAGTGAAGTCGTTCTCGCCTAACAAGTACTGACCCGCTTCATGCATCTTTTTCTCATCAAGGTGACCATGGTAATGGCTCACGCCTGAATTCAGAATGCCAGGACGTAGTGCATGATTAAAGATAATGTAGCGATAACGGCGTGCAGTTGCAGAAAAACGAGCGTGGAAATCCTCATTCACCTCTGTCGCCCAACGAACCGCAATATCTTTTGGCATGTTGGCATTCGCGCCCATTGTCCAAGCAACCATTTTACGATCAACATTAGTTTCAAAGTGAACGACTTGTCCCGTACCGTGAACACCGGCATCTGTACGACCTGCGCACATAACCTCTACAGGATGATTCGCGACAACTGAAAGAGCCTTTTCCAATTCTTCTTGGACACTTTTCACGTCTCGTTGGCGCTGCCAACCAAAGTAGTGGGTACCGTTATATTCAATACCTAAAGCAATTTTCATGTTCTTGTTCTCTTTGAAAATGGGCAAGAAGTATATACGGAAATGAGTGCTAGCCCAAATAGGATGGGGCTAAAACTGCAATAAACAACCACTACCGCCCTAGACGGTGGTTTTAAGAAGCCAAATAAAACAAAGGCGCTTGGGCTCATCTAAAAATAAAGGGTAGCCAACGCTACCCTTCATGATTTTTTTAAATTTATCGACCGTTTAAGGTATCGATAAGATTCTTTGCCTCTCGACGAATATCATCGCTCCCGTCAACTATCGCCTCTTCTAGAAGCTTAATTGCACCTTGCGAATCACTCATCTCGATATAGATTTTAGCCAAATCGAGCTTGCCAGCAGCTTCTGCATTGTTGTCGACATCATAGTTGCCGATATCACCGATAACATCAGGGAATTCATTGAGACCAACATCCAACTTCAACTCTTCATCATCTGGATTAATGGCTTCTTCGCCTTCTTGCTCTACTTGAGCCATCAGTTCGTCAATCGTCATGTATTGCTTATCACGACTGTTACCTGACTCTGTTAGATTATCTTGTTGACCCCAATTCTCTTCTTTAATTTTAGGTTCAGCTTGTTTTTCAGCCGATGCCCAAATCTCTTGTTGATCGTCAGGAACACCATTGTGCATGCTTGATTGCTGCTCTGGAGCTAAGTTAAAGCCTTTCCAATCTTCACCGCCAACTTCAAGCATCGCATCGATATCGAGCCCTGCACTGTCAATCGACGTTGCATCTAATGGCTTCTCAAACATATTGTCGACTGAGTCTTGTACATCTTCTGAAAGCAACTCAGCCAATGCTGTTTCATCAAAATCGTCAAAGCCTTCTAGTGGTTCGTCTTGAACCGCTGTAGGTGCTGAGTTTGATTCTAAAGGCGTTGAATTTAATCCTGAAGATGAACTCGGTGAATCATCTGGTTGTGCGAACGCTGCCAGTTCAGGTTCTTCTGCATCTGAGAACCCTGCTTCGTCCGAGAAACCCTCTGTATCGGAGAAGTCGTCAGCGTGACTAAAGCTTTGCGGATTTGAGAACAAATCATGCAGCGCATCTTGCTCTTCACCTTGCGGACTAAAAGAAGTCAGTGGTGTCGGCTTCTCTGCAAACGCATCTGAGATGGCTTCGTCTTCACCGTATTCAGGCAAATCAAGCTCATCGAACTCGACGCCTTCTTCTTCCGCTACTGGCTCTGCACTGCTTTGCTCAATATCATCTAAAACAGAGTCTGCTTTTGCGCTTTCTTCGTCATATTCAGGAAGGTCAAGATCATCGAACTCAAACTTTTCTTCCTCAGGAGCGAGATCTTGCTCTAACTGAGCTTCATCAGGCTCACTAACGACTTCCGCCAATGCGTCTTCTTCACCAAACTCTGGCAGTTCGAAGTCATCAAACGAGAACTCGTCTTCGCCTTCTTGTCCTAGAACTTCAGCTTGTTCCGTAGCTTCAGCTTGCGGTGCCGATTCTGCTTGAGGCGCAACGTCTGCTTGTGGCTCAGATGTTAATTGTGGTTCTAATACTGATTGAGGTTCAGCGTCTAGTTGAGGTTCAACAGCAGGAGTAATTGGTTCCGGTATTACTTCAACATCAGCTTCAACATCAGCTTCAGCATCGGCTTCTACCAATGCGTCTTCTTCATTAAACTCAGGAAGTTCGAAGTCATCAAACGAGAACTCTTCTTCGCTGTCTTGTCCTGGAACTTCAGCTTGTTCCGTAGCGTCAACTTGCGGTACCGTTTCTGCTTGAGGCTCAGCGTCTAGTTGAGAATCAACAGTAGGAGCAACTGGTTCTGGTATTACTTCAACATCAGCATCGGCTTCAACATCAACATCAGCTTCCGCTTCCGCTAGTGCATCTTCTTCATTAAACTCAGGAAGTTCGAAGTCATCAAACGAGAACTCTTCTTCGCTGTCTTGTCCTAGAACTTCAGCTTGTTCCGTAGCGTCAACTTGCGGTACCGTTTCTGCTTGAGGCTCAGCGTCTAGTTGAGAATCAACAGTAGGAGCAACTGGTTCTGGTATTACTTCAACATCAGCGTCCACTTCTGCCAACGCATCTTCTTTAGCTGTATCGTCTCCAATCAGCCAATCATTGTCTTCTGGTACACCGAACTCATTTGGAATGATTTCTGGCATATGTGCAGCACGGACTGGCTCTGGCTCTGGCTCTGGCTCTGGCTCTGGCTCTGGCTCTGGCTCTGGCTCTGGCTCTGGCAAGGATTCAACGATATTTTCAAGTTCATCGCTACCTTGAATTTTCGGTTCAAAGTCAAAATCAGAGTCTATATTCGCAGGAGATTCAACATCATCAATGGCTTCGGCTAACCAATCTTCTACCGTTTCTTCATCGTCTTCAGAGATATCATTCAAAGACGACGGCGAAGCTTGATCTTCAGTACTCTCAGCGATGTCTTCACGCTGATGTTGTACGTCGGCTTCTTTCGGTTCTAATTCTTGTTGCTCAGTGTCTTCTTGAGTCGGCTCTTCAAACACTGGTTTGTCAAAGTCAGAATTCTCAGAGATCAACGAGTCAATATCCAGTTCATCATCTTTAACAGATGACACCGCTTCTTCTGGTGATAGTTCATTACTATCAGAAAGAGACGTTTGTTCTGGTTCCAAAGCACTTTCAATTGATGCTTCAGCTGGCTCTTCATTAGCTTGCAACGAATCGCTGTCATCAGAAGTCATCAGCTCATCAATCAATGCTTCATCTGTTGTTTCTAGTGCGTCATCAAGCAACGCATCCGTTGCAGGCGCTACACCAAATAAGTCATCGATAAAGTCATCACGATTAAAGGCTTCATCATTTTCTGGCTTAACATCAGCACCGTCTTGAGTCAGCTCTAAATCTAATGAAGCATCACCAACAAGTTCAGGTTGTGGTGTTTCAGTAATGTCCGTTATTTGCTCAGACTCGGCTTCAGAAGGCTCTGACGTTAATTGAGTATGTTCAACGTCTGAATCCTTGATAAGGTCGTCGCTAGCTTTATCAGAGCCAAACGCAGCATCTAGCTCTTTATCAAACGTCTGCTCTTCTGATTCAAGCTCGTCTTCAATGCCACTTGTCAGTAAATCATCAAACGGGTCTAAAGATTCCGATTTTGGTGAATCGGCTTGGTCCGCTGAAAGCGCATCATCCGATAGCTCACTATCAAGGAAATCATCAAGTAAGTCGGTGCTCTCTGCATCGAGTTCGAAGTCATCATCAGAATCTCCGATCAATTCATCCAGAGTTTCCGTGCTGTCTTCTGCAATGTTTAGCTCATCATCAGTCGATAAACCAGAAAGCTCTTCAAGTTCGGATAAGGCATCAAAACCTAAAGGCTCACTTTCAGGCTCATCATCCGATTCATCGCCCAGCATTTCATCAAGGAGTTCGGTCGAGTTGCTTAGGTCAACGTCATCCCCTTCCAACTGCTCATCAAGTAGATCAACGCTGTCTTGAGTCTCTTCATCAACGATTGGCTTATCAAACTGAGACAGGATGTTTTCGATATCATCATCAGACGCCAAACCATTGTTTAGGTTCGTCGCTATTTCATCGTCGCTATCGAGGTTGAAAGGATCATTCGCTTGCTCGTTCTGAGCGGCAACCTGAGCAAAGATGTCATCAATATCATCCTCTACACTAGGAGCTGCAGATTGAGTGGTCTGTTGTTCAGAGATCAGAGCATCAATATCAAAGTCGTCATTGCTTATGTCCGAAGGCGTAGCATCGCTTTGTTGTTCTGAGATAAGCGCATCGATATCAAAATCATCGGTTATTGATGTGTCGGCACTAGAAGTAGAATCACTTTGCTCTTCCGAAATCAAAGCATCGATGTCGAAGCTATCATCATCTTCGTCATCAAGAGAAAACAGGTCATCTAATAGTGACTGGTCTAATTCGTTAGAGCCTAAATCTTCAGTCTCGGATTCTTTAGATAGCAGTGCTTCAATGTCATCAGCAGACATTGCGTTATCATCTGAGAGATCAAAATCGACTTCATCTGTATCAAGTGCGCTTTCTGCGCTTTTATCGAGTGCGCGCTCCATCTCTTCAAGACCAAGCGCTTTCTCTTCACCATTAACACTGATGCCGTTGCTGCTGTCCAAGTCCAGATCATCAAAGTTAGTGTCTAAATCACCATTTTCGCCAATGCTCGCAAATGGGTCATCATCTTCACCGTCGAGATTGAAATCGAGATCAGATTCATCCAATCCTGCAAATACATCGTCTTCTTCAGCAAGAGCTTGGTCGTCAAACAACTTATTGGCGTCATCTTCAGTGCCAAACAAGTCATCGTCTAAAGACAGCTCGTTAAGGTCGTCCATCTCGTCGCCCAGTGTAATAGGCGCGACGCTGCTTGGTTCAGGCTGAATCGGTTGTTCTTGAGTGTTTTGCTGTTGTTCTTCATTTTTAGAACGACGACCTATCAGCATCACGATGATCAAGCCAAGTAGAAGACCCGGAATAATCGCAAGAGCCGCAACTAACCAACCATTAGATAACAGTTCATCCATGGCACTTGGTGCCATTTTTTCAATTTCGGCGTTCTTTCTACGCTCTTCATCAAGCAGCTTTTCCACTTCGCTACGAATGCGGTCTTCATCACTGAGCTCTGTTTTTAGCTCATCCACTTCCAATTGAACATTCGACAGCATCAAACGAAGTTGATGGTTTTTTTCTTCGAGTGACAGTAACTCAGTTTCTGAAAGCTCTAACTGCTTCTCAAGGTGGTTCATTTCCTTGGCACCGGTTAGCGGCTTGTTACTCACTATCTCTTGATTACTAATTATCGATTTATCGACAACTTTAGGTTCACTAACCTTGGCTTTGGATTGTGCATTTTTAGGGGCTACATCTGGTCGACTTGGCGCTTGCGCTACTTTAGGTTTTGAAGCGGTAGGCTTTGTCGCAGGCGCATCAAGCTTAGCAAGGTGCGAGTTCATGATGTTGATAGCTTGCTGCGTCGAACTTGCACGTGCTTGCTCTAAAGAAGGCACACGTAAATTACTGGCAGGCAGCAGGCTATGGATATTCTGATTTTCAAACGCTTGTGGGTTCAAGCGATAAATCGCCAACAATGTTTGTTGAACTGAAACGGAGTTATCAGGGCGTAACCTTGAAGCAATAGACCATAGCGTTTCTGAGCCACGGGTTGGACCATAGAAACGTGAAGGCTCAGCGCTATTCAATTGCGCTCTTTGAAGAGGTTCTGAAAACGTAGGCGCTGATTGTATCTGGCCATTAGGCCCTACAACTCGAATGGAATCTGCACGAACAACGGAAATCTGAGTCGCAATGATAAAGGCAAAAGGCATTAACCACGGCTTGAAAAATTGAAACATAAAAGGCTCAGCTAGGTGCTTAAATTCGGAAAAGTGATGATCTATTAAATATATCGGATAAATGACGTAAAACTATAGAGATGAAAACAAAAAATGTGTTGCAGCAACAATATTCGCAGCAATTTCACACAATTTGACTAACAATATTTTCAATCGATTAAAAAAGCCCCACTAAAGAGTGAGGCTTGATAATCAAAGCAATGAAGCTTAGAAGTAATCGCGAATCAGAACTTCAGCGATTTGAACTGCGTTTGTCGCTGCGCCTTTACGAACGTTATCAGCTACTACCCACATGTTCACGCCGCTGTGATGGCTGATGTCGCTACGAATACGACCAACCATTACGTGGTCCTTACCACCTGCATCACGAACCTGAGTTGGGAAGTCTAGAGCTTGGAATACTTCAACGCCTTCCGTGTTCTCTAGAAGTTGAATAACTTGCTCTGCACCGATTGGCGCGCGAGTTTCAACATGTAGAGATTCAGCGTGGCCGTAGAACACAGGAACACGAACACAAGTCGGGTTCACCGTGATTGACGAATCAGCAAAGATTTTCTGAGTTTCCCAAACCATCTTCATTTCTTCACGTGTGTAGCCGTTCTCTGTAAATTCATCAATCTGAGGAATACAGTTGAACGCGATCTGCTGTGAGAATGCTGACTTGTCAGCTGGCATGCCGTTAAGAAGCTTAGCGGTTTGGCCTGCTAGCTCATCGATACCCGGCTTACCTGCACCAGACACAGATTGGTAAGTAGAAACGTTAATACGCTCAAGACCTACTTCATCGTGAATAGGTTTAAGTGCCACTACCATCTGAATAGTAGAACAGTTAGGGTTCGCGATGATGTTGCGGTTACGGAACTCGGCAATCGCTTCAGGGTTCACTTCTGGCACAACCAGAGGAACATCGTATTCATAACGGAAACGTGATGTGTTATCTATAACAACCACACCTTCGTCAGCCGCGATTGGAGCCCAACGTTCTGAAAGCTCGCTACCTGCAGAGAAAAACGCAATATGTACTTGAGACCAATCGAAGTCTTCTACGTTTTGTACTTGTATTGTTTTGCCGTTAAAACGGGAAGTTTTGCCTTCACTACGTTCACTTGCTAGTAAGTGCATTTCACCGACAGGGAATTTACGCTCTTTAAGTACTTCAAGAATGGTTTCACCAACCGCACCAGTCGCACCTAAAATAGCAATATTAAATTCTTGGCTCATTGTTTCTCTCTTTTATAAAGTTGGCTTTACCATAAAACCGAGTTTAGATAACGGCGTTAAATTACAAGATTCGTCGCCCGTTAACTCGACTGCACTGTACTCTCTGCGGTCCCAATATTCTTTACGCATCTTGTCAAAAGAACCCGGCGTAGAGATATTGCGACGGAATAAGGCGTCGTCTTTGCGCACATCATAGATCAACTGAGTCAAATTGTGCAGTGTTGCTTCATCCCAAGCTCTATCTAATTTCATTTGAGGCACTGGGGCTGTTGGCAGAAGGTCGCTTGCATAAGCACGCTGTTCAGTACCTAAAAACTCACAATAACTGTTGAAGATCATCGTGGTACCACGTGCTTTACCCTCTAAACCGTAGCCCGCTACGTGAGGAGTTGCAAAAGCAAGCAGTGGAAGTAGCTCAAAATCGACTTCAGGTTCAAACTCAAACACATCAAGAACGGCAGTAAAACCATCGGCTTTTTGCAAGCGAGCTTTTAACGCTTGGTTATCAACAACTGGGCCACGAGCTGCATTAATCAAAATTTGATCAGCACGTAAGTTGTTCAGCACTTGCTCATTGATCAAGTGATGTGTTGGGAACTCACCCGTTTTAGTAATTGGCGTATGTAGAGTGATCACATCCGATTGCTCAAGCAGTGTCTCTAATTCAGTAAACTCACGAGTATCACCCTCTTGTTGTTTTAGAGGATCGTTCAGCAGAACTTTGATACCAATACCTTCAAGGCACTTCGCTAAGTAGCTACCTACCTGACCACAACCGATAATACCGACTGTTTTATCGAATACAGAGAAGCCTTGTTGCTGCGCAAGTACCATCATTGCGCTGAAAGCATACTCAGCGACACCCACCTTGTTACAGCCAGGCGCCGCAGTAAAGAAAATGCCACGCTCTTTCATCAATGCTTGGTCAACGTGATCCATACCCGCCGTTGCGGTTCCAACAAACTTAAGCTTGTTCGCTTTGCTGATCAGCGCTTCATTGACCTTAGTCACCGAGCGAATCATCAGAGCATCTACGTCAACAAGATCGTCAGCGGTTAGCGTTCGACCGGACTTCATTGTCACTTCACCTAGCTGGCTAAAAAGCGCTTCAGCATAAGGCATATTTTCATCGATTAAGATTTTCATTGGGAAGGTACTTTCGTTGGGGTCTGTCGACCTTAAATGTGAATTGAAATGATTGTGCAAAATTCCACACACGGTGTCGAGTCGCAATTGGAATACATTATAAATAAAGGGCTGAATCGCCTAATCTGCACAAACAAGAACAGAAATAAGAACCAATACCTAAAAGCAAAAAGCAAAAGTCAGAAGACTAAAACGAAAAATGCCCGATTGAATAAACAATCGGGCAAACATCCAGAACAAAAGGATCCTATCTCGCTCTCCAGGAGACAGAGTCTTGCGTCTGTTCAACCAGTACTAACCAAAGTCACTACTGGTCAAGCTCTGGAAACCTTTTAATTTCTAAACCCAGATTTAAAAAGTCATGTTCAAAAAAACACGTATAAAACCTACATTTAAAAAGCTTTGTTCTGTTGGTCATGGTTAGTGGGCAACCTATGCGTTTTGAGTCTGCACTCACGTCACCCATTAACGATTAACCTTTATTAATTTAACCTTAGCTTCAATTAGCCTTGGTATTTTTTGATTACTAGCGTTGCGTTCGTACCGCCGAAACCAAAGCTGTTAGACATAACCGTTGTTAGCTCTTGTTCACGAGCTTCCGTTACGATGTCTAGGCCTGCGCCCGCTTCGTCTAGGTTTGCAACGTTAATACTTGGTGCGATGAAGCCGTTATCAAGCATTAGCGTTGAGTAAATTGCTTCGTGTACACCAGCCGCACCTAGAGCGTGACCTGTCATCGCTTTAGTTGCTGAGATTGCTGGGCTGTTACCGCCAAAGACTTCTTGGATTGCGCCAAGTTCTTTAACGTCACCAACAGGAGTTGAAGTACCGTGAGTGTTCACGTAGTCAACGCCATCAACGTTTTGCATTGCCATCTTCATACAACGAACCGCGCCTTCACCAGAAGGAGCAACCATGTCGTAGCCATCTGAAGTTGCGCCGTAACCCACGATCTCGCCGTAAATTTTTGCGCCACGAGCAACAGCGTGCTCAAGTTCTTCGATAACTAGCATGCCGCCGCCACCAGAGATAACGAAACCGTCACGGTCAGCATCGTAGGTACGAGAAGCCAATTCTGGAGTGTCGTTGTACTTAGTAGAAAGTGCGCCCATTGCGTCGAACATCATAGTCAGAGACCAATCCAGTTCTTCACCGCCACCTGCGAATACAACGTCTTGTTTACCCAGTTGGATAAGCTCCATTGCGTGACCAATACAGTGTGCAGATGTCGCACATGCAGAACTCATAGAGTAGTTCACGCCACGGATTTTGAATGGTGTAGCAAGACAAGCAGAAACCGTAGAAGCCATTGTACGTGGCACCATGTATGGACCAACGCGCTTCACGCCTTTCTCACGGATGATGTCTACTGCGTTTACTTGGTTTAGAGATGAAGCACCACCTGAACCCGCTACGATACCCGTGCGGTCATTAGATACTTGATCTTCAGTTAAACCAGAATCAGCAATTGCTTGCTCCATTGAAAGGTAAGCGAATGCCGCTGCATCACCCATAAAGCGCATTTTTTTGCGATCGATATGGTCAGCAGGGTTCATTTTTAGGTTACCCCAAACTTGAGAGCGCAAGCCATTTTCCTTGAACTGCTCTGAAGCGGTAATACCAGATTTACCCTCTTTCAGTGATGCTAAAACTTCTTCGACGTTGTTACCGATACTTGAAACAATACCCATACCGGTGATTACGACTCGTTTCATGTGACATTCCTATAATTCTAAATTCAGCTAGATGATAACTAAGAAGCCTAACAAAAGTGGTCAGCTTTCCTAGAAATTCGTACAATCCCTACCAACATATCGCTTCAAATCACAAAATGATAGATTTTATGACTTCAATTACTAATGCAGAACTGGAATGGAATGAGTCTGGCACGCCAGTTTCAGACCAATTTGACGACGTTTACTTCTCTAATGTTAACGGTTTAGAAGAAACTCGCTACGTCTTTTTAAAACAAAACCACCTTCCAGAGCGTTGGCTTGAACATCAACAACGCCGTTTTGTGATAGCTGAAACCGGTTTTGGTACAGGTTTGAACTTTCTCGCAGTCTGGCAATGGTTCGATGCTTTTATTAAAGATAACCCACAAGCGATGACCAAAGAGTTACATTTCATCAGTTTTGAAAAATATCCTCTCAATAAAGAGGATCTCATCAAAGCGCACCAATCGTGGCCAGAATTAGCGGCGTATGCGACACAACTCCAAGAACACTACCCTATCGCCCTGCCTGAATGTCACCGTATTGTGCTTGGTGATGGTGCGATCACGCTTGATTTGTGGTTTGGTGATATTAAAGATTGTATGCCAAACGTGCCGACCCCGCATGAAGGTTTGGTCGATGCATGGTTCTTAGACGGTTTTGCGCCAAGTAAGAACCCAGAGATGTGGAATCAAAACCTATTCAACGGCATGGCAAAACTGGCAAAACAAGATTGTAGCTGCGCCACTTTCACCGCCGCTGGTTTTGTTCGCCGTGGTTTAATCGAAGCTGGCTTTGCGATGAAAAAAGTCAAAGGCTTTGGTACGAAGCGAGAAATGATTGCAGGCCGACTTGGCGAAAAGCACGCTCACACCAATATCAAACCTTGGTATGGCCTCGCTCAACACAATGATTCACAAGACATAGCTATTATTGGTGGTGGTGTAGCCAGTGCTGCACTTGCAAAAACCTTAAGCCGTCGTGGTAAAAACATCACCCTTTATTGTGAACACCAACAAGCTGCGGGTAATGCCTCGGGCAACAACCAAGGTGCGATTTACCCGTTATTGAGTGAAGCGACATCGAACGTGTCTCGCGTGTTTGGCCCAGGGTTACTGTTTGCTCGTCAATTTATTAATCAAGCGGCTCAGTCTGTTCAATTTGATCACGACTGGTGTGGCGTGAACATTTTGATGTGGGATGAAGGCTCCACTAAAAAGCTCAACCGCATGTTGGAAGGCAATTTTCACACAGACTTGATTCAGCGCTTAACGCCAGAGCAAGCCAACGAAAAGATTGGTTTACCGGTCGATAAAGAGAGTGTTTACTTCCCACTGGGTGGGTGGCTAAGCCCTCTTCAGCTTACTCAAGGTTTGATTGGTAAGTTAGAAGAGACAAACCAAGTAAGCGCAAACTATCAACACCAAGTTACGCAACTTGAATGGTTAGAAGCAGAGCAGCAATGGTTGCTGACGATTGAGACTCCTCAAGGTGAAATTCAAACCAAGCACGATCAAGTGGTTGTCGCGAATGGACACAAGTTCACCCAATTTGAACAAACTCGCCCCGTACCTCTGACGCCAGTTAAAGGGCAAGTGAGTCATATACCGACTACAGAGAATCTCAGCCAGTTAAAAACGGTATTGTGCTTTGATGGCTACCTGACGCCACAAAACCCAAATAATGGTCACCACTGTATTGGAGCGAATTACGATAAAACCAATATCGACCAAGAATTTGATATTGAGGTTCAACAACATAATGGCGAGCGCTTACACGGGTCGCTACCAGAACAAGCGTGGACCAAAGATGTCGATACCAGTGGCAACTTAGCACGCCAAGGTATCCGCAGCGTGAGTCGAGATCACCTACCATTCGTCGGTAATGTTGGCGATTTTGAATCCATCAAAGAGCAATATCAGAATCTGCACAACTTTAATCCTCAGCGTGATGCTATCGACAGTATCGAACCTGTTATCAGCTATCCGAACTTGTTCTGCTTTATCGGTTTAGGTTCGCGTGGTTTGAGCTCGACCCCTCTTTTAGCTGAAGTTTTAGCCTCACAAATTTGTGGCGATCCTCTACCTCTTCCGGTTGATGTGCTCGAAGCCATTCATCCAAGTCGAATGTGGATTAGAAGATTACGCAAAGGCAAAGCGTTAACAGAAGGCTGGGTTTCAACAAAACAAGCCAGTGCGGAATAATCGATTCTAGACTAGGTCTAAATATTCAAATAAGTGTTAGGACGACCCAAACAAAAAGCCCGAGCATCTCTTAATGCTCGGGCTTTGTTTTTCTAATCTTGTCTACGTCGCTGCTTCTTACTTTTCAGTGGCTCGTAACTTTACATCAGCTTGCTACTTTGCAGCTATTCGCTTTACTTTCCGCTTTTACAGCTTAGCAATCGCGTCTTTAATCTGAGCGGCAATCTCTTCGTTGCTAATTGAACCCGACTCAAAATCAAAGTTATCGTAGAAGCTAGGCACTGAAAGTGACGCTTTAACGTTACCGCCAAAAAATGGTGCTGAACCTGTTGCTGCGCCAAGTACCGTCTGTGCACCACCCGGGCCCGGAGATGTCGCTAAGTAAACCGCAGGCTTCTCGCCAAATACTGAACGCTCAATGCGTGTCGCCCAGTCAAATAGGTTTTTGTACGCTGCAGGATAGTGACCGTTGTGTTCTGCAAACGAGATAACGAATGCATCGGCTTCAGCTAGGTCACGTAAAAATGCTTGAGCGCCTTCCGCTTGGCCAATCTCTTTTTCAGTGTCTTCACTGAACATAGGCACGTTGTAATCGACGATGTTTAGGACTTTTACTTCAGCACCTTCAATCAAGTTTGCTGCGTAAGTTGCTAGTGCTTTATTGATAGAGGTAGAGCTTGTGCTTGCGCCAAATGCGATAACTTTCATGATGTGACCTTTTCTATAGTTCCGTTAAGTGGGATTAGAATAACGTAGTCAGGAAATGGAACCATCACAAGAAATGAACGGACTCATTCAAAAATTTCGAATGAGTCTCAAATTATTGGTTCGCTCAAAAATGAGGAGGAAGAGTAATGAGCGAATTACGGTAGACGAATAGCGCTAGACGAATAAAATTAAGCTTGGTTTTGCAGCTCAACCCAAAGATCATTAACGATCGTGCGATCGGCTGGCGTCAATTCAGAACGCGCGTCTTCTAGGCTCTTCTCAATACGCAATTTAACTTCTGCTACGTCTTCAATGCCGTCTTCTTCACATGAAGCCACTGAAAGAGAAATATGACCACGTAAGTAACCACCAGCAAACAGTTCATCGTCTGATGCGTTTTCAATGCGAGCATCAATTACTTCAAGTAGTTTTTCTTCAAATTCGATAATCATAATATTCTCTTATTTCACAATAAATTGGCTAGTACATAAAGGTGCAACATCATAGAAACTGCGTAATGCTTCAGAGAGCATTTTCACTCGAGTCGGAAGACCAGCTTCAAAGATACCCATGACTTCGCTGTGTACTTTATTCATAAAGGCCAAACGATCTGGCTCAAAATCGCCGTGTAGATTGTCACAGCTGACATTAAAAGGAAAGCCTGCACTGGTCGCAATGATCCATTCATACGCTTGTGGGCGAATTTCTACTTTTTCAAACTCAGCTTGAACCGACTCAGTTCGGCCATCAGGCTCATACCAGTAACCAAAATCTTCTAATAAACGACGCTCAGGACCAGCCACACACCAGTGTGCTATTTCGTGAAGTGCTGACGCGTAAAAGCCGCGAGCAAATACGATACGGTGATGAGAAACCTCCCCATCGGCTGGCAGGTAAATAGGCTCGTCCGCTCCCAGTTCTAGCTTGGTATTAAAGCTCTCGAAAAAGGTTTGATTGAAAATGTCGATGATATCTGGGTATTGGTGCGTCATAAGATCAAATTTAAATAAAAAGAACTGGGGCATTTTGCGTTTTTTTAAGCGCTCGGTAAAGCCCTATCACTAGCAATGACATTAGGTTCATCATAATACTTTACGATGACAATCGATTGCTGATCCCAGATTACACCATTTTGAGGTGAATGATTAGTTTAGCTAATCTGAAATGCCTATTCACGGTACAAATATTCATTCGTCAATCAGCGTTTTTACTACTACACTCGCGCTTCATTTTTATGTCCCTATGGCCTATAAGACTCCAATTTATAGACCTAAATTATAGAGCTACAGCAATGCTACTAAGTGTTTTGTATATCATTGGCATCACGGCAGAAGCCATGACCGGCGCTCTCAGCGCTGGCAAACAAAAAATGGATTGGTTTGGTGTAATGTTGGTTGCAAGTGCAACGGCAATTGGCGGCGGTACAGTACGAGATATCTTACTCGGCCATTACCCTTTAGGTTGGGTTGAAAACCCACAATATCTGGCGATCACCTGTATCGCGGGTGTTATCACAACAGGACTGGCTAAATGGGTAATCAAGCTAAAAGGGCTATTCATTCGTTTGGATGCGCTGGGGCTTATCGTATTCAGTATCATTGGTACTAAAGTCGCGATGACCATGGGTCTGCACCCAATGATCTGTATGGTGTCTGCGCTAGTCACTGGCGTCTTTGGTGGTTTGCTGCGCGATCTTATCTGTCGTCAAACACCATTGGTATTGCATGAAGAGCTGTATGCGTCTGTCGCACTTGTCGCTTCAGGTTTATACCTAGGTTTGCTTGAGCTTGGCATCAACGACGTAACCGCGACGATTGTTACGCTTGTGGTTGGTTACTTGCTGCGCATGGCGGCCGTGCGATTCAAGTGGCGTTTACCTTCGTTCCAGCTTGATCCGGAAAGCTCGGTACATTAGATAATATATTCTCAATGACGCACAATATAAAAAGGGTTGCTTCATTACGAAGCAACCCTTTTTTGTTTCTATCAAATCAGTTTCAAATCTGTTCTGAATAAAGCGAAGCAGAACTAGATTTTTGGCGTTTCAGTTGTCACACCAAAGTTTTGACCACGGTGACGTAGCAAGTGATCAAGCAATACAATCGCTAACATCGCTTCTGCGATCGGCACAGCACGGATACCCACACATGGATCGTGACGACCTTTAGTGATTAACTGCGTTGCTTCACCGTCTTTAGTGATCGTGTCACCAGGAACAGTAATGCTTGATGTTGGTTTAAGCGCAATGCTTGCCACAATATCTTGACCAGTAGAAATACCGCCTAAGATACCGCCAGCATGGTTGCTGCTGAAGCCTTCTGGAGTTAATGGATCACGGTGTTCACTACCGCGTTGATTAACGACATCAAAGCCATCACCAATCTCAACACCTTTCACCGCATTAATGCTCATTAGAGCGTGCGCGATGTCTGCATCTAGACGATCAAAGATTGGCTCACCAAGGCCTACAGGCACTTTAGTCGCAACCACTTGAATCTTCGCACCGATCGAGTTGCCTTCTTTTAGCAGGTCACGAATCAGTTGGTCAAATTCAGGCACTTTGTCGGCATCTGGGCAGAAAAACGCGTTGTTTTCGATCTCATTCCAATCCACTTTATCAATTGAGATATCACCCATTTGAGAAAGATATGCTTGGATTTCAACACCAAATTCTTGTTTCAGGTATTTCTTCGCAATTGCACCTGCCGCAACACGCATTGCAGTTTCACGAGCAGAAGAGCGACCGCCGCCACGGTAATCACGTACACCGTACTTTTGATGGTAGGTATAGTCAGCATGACCAGGACGGAATTTGTCTTTAATTTCGGAATAGTCTTTAGAGCGTTGGTCTGTATTTTCAATCAATAGACCAATAGAAGTGCCCGTAGTTTGGCCTTCAAATACACCTGATAAGATTTTCACTTCATCCGCTTCACGGCGAGCCGTTGTATAGCGAGAAGTACCAGGGCGACGACGATCCAAATCTCTTTGAAGGTCTGCTTCGGTAATTTCTAATCCTGGTGGGCACCCATCTACGATACATCCTAGTGCGATACCGTGACTTTCTCCGAACGTGGTCACGCGGAAATGTTGTCCGATACTGTTTCCTGCCATTACTTCCTCTAAATCAGCCATCACTCAGAAGGTTTGATTCCTAAACCGACTGGCTAATAGCTTTACTTGTCTATTCTTCGTGAATTCATAGTGGCTTTATTACTAAATGATGTAAACCCCAAAAAACGAACAATTTTAACTTTCTATTACATAAGCCGAATGAAATGAATAACAAGGGAAAATGAGTGGCGCTTTAAAGTGGTGATTTTGAATAGTTTCATGGCCAGTTAACAAAGGTTAATGAACTCGGTTTGAATACTCTCTATGTTGTAGCCCAAAATAATAAGGAGAAAAGTGATGATCGAGTGGAGAGTTAAAAAATTTGCGGAGCTGTCTGTTCAAGAGCTCTATGATTTCTTACAGCAAAGAGTTGATATTTTTATCGTGGATATGAACACACCCTATAGTGATCTAGACGGCAAAGATAATCATCCAGAGACCTATCACATCATGGGTTATGAGAACGGACACCTAGTGGCTTACAGCCGAATTATGGCTCAGAAGCTTGGATACCCCGTAGATGTTCTCCCTTTGCTCGATTCTGATGCAGATGATGTATGTATCGGGCGAGTGATCGTAGCGAAAGAATGCCGAGGTAAACAGATAGGTAACCAGCTCATGCAAGTGAGTTTTGATACCACTCGGAAGATTTACCCTGATTGCTCAATTTTTATTTCGGCACAAGCTCACCTTAAAGACTATTATGGTAAGTTCGGTTTCGACGTCGTGACCGATCGTTACTTGGAAGATGGATGCAGTATGCTAGGCCTTAGATATACCCCACAGCTCGTTGCCGTTTAGCAAAAACTGAAAGACAAAGGCATCTAAAGACACAACATGGTATTGAAATATTAAGTCGTTCTGAAATGCAAAAAACCCGACAACTCAGAGAGTTATCGGGTTTCTTTAAATAGTGGTACGCCCTGAAGGATTCGAACCTTCGACCACCTCCTTAGAAGGGAGGTGCTCTATCCAGCTGAGCTAAGGGCGCGCTACAGGAAAGGATTATACGAATTCGAATCAGTAAAGCAACGGCTTTATCTAACATTCTGATCCAAGTGAGTAAAAAAAGGGCAATAAGATTATAAGTGTTGGAAAATAGAACAAAGCAAACGTTTGCTTGATGGTAATCAAAAAGATTTTCTGGAATAATGCGCCAAAACATCAGCCACTAACTTGAATATCAATACTAAGGAAATTCATGACTGCTCAAAATATTGATGGAAAGCTAATTTCTCAAACGGTTCGCTCTGAAGTAGCGGCACGTGTAAAAGCTCGTACTCAAGCTGGATTACGTGCCCCGGGCCTAGCGGTTGTTTTAGTGGGTGAAGACCCGGCATCTCAGGTTTACGTTGGCAGTAAACGCAAAGCGTGTGAAGAAGTTGGTTTCGTCTCGAAATCTTTTGATTTACCAGCAACTGCCACCGAACATGAATTGCTAACGCTAGTCGATCAACTCAACGAAGACCCAGAGATTGATGGCATTCTAGTTCAACTGCCTTTACCTGCTGGTATCGATACTACTCACGTTCTTGAGCGTATCACACCTGAAAAAGACGTTGATGGCTTCCACCCATACAACGTAGGCCGTTTGGCTCAGCGCATGCCTAAGCTGCGCTCTTGTACGCCTAAAGGCATCATCACCCTGCTTGACCGTTACAACATCGATTTACGCGGCAAGCACGCGGTTGTTGTCGGCGCATCAAACATTGTTGGTCGCCCAATGACTCTAGAACTGCTTCTAGCAGGTTGTACGACAACAACATGCCACCGCTTCACCAAAGACCTTGAAGGCCACGTACGTCAAGCAGACGTTGTTGTGGTTGCCGTTGGTAAGCCTAACTTCATTCCTGGTGCTTGGATTAAGAAAGGTGCTGTTGTGGTCGATGTTGGTATCAACCGTTTGGAATCTGGCAAGCTCGTTGGCGACGTTGAATACGATGTGGCTAAAGAGAGCGCAAGCTTCATCACACCAGTTCCGGGTGGTGTTGGTCCAATGACAGTGGCAAGCCTAATCGAAAATACTATGATCGCTTGTGAGCAATTTCACTCGAAATAGCCCGTAAACGACA